>OIZP01001419.1_pt1 | contig 12307 bp, 12 predicted proteins | sample 1588531 | NCBI WGS metagenome assembly OIZP01 (sample SAMN03283283) | human gut metagenome | biome: human-associated habitat; material: feces | host: Homo sapiens | place: Peru | collected 2012 | reverse complement strand
AGCGGTTAAGAGCGACGGGGAGGAGCGGTTACATCCCTTGCCCTTTTGTAAAGGGCGAGGGCTTGGGAGTGGGTTAAGGACCCTCCCGCTGGGGAGGGACAGGAGGGGCAAAAATAATATTCACTAATGTTTATTTGTTGAAATGACAAGAGAAGAATTTGCAGAAAAATGGCAGCATCAGCATTATCCTACAATGGATTTACAGGCTGAGGTGCCTTTCTATTACGATATATACCAAAGGATTTGCTCCGTTGCGAAAGATGGAAGCAAGAAAATCAATGAGTTTTATGTTATCCAGATACTGTTGTATGTGGAGAATATGGGACACCTGAAATTGGATGGCGTATATGCTCGGCTGTATCGCCGTTCGGAAGATATGGTTGGGCATTGGTGCGGACTGATGGAATTGTCACATCCAACTGTGAACGCAGTGAAGATGATTGTGGGTGAAGCCATAGGGACTGCTCCAGAGAGCGGTCTGGTGAAATGGGTTCAAGAGAGCGTGGCATCTCTGGATTTCAACGAATTGAAGTCTGTGGCTTTGTTCTTTGCCCATGCAGACTTGGCTGTCGGTTTACTATTTCCGATCAGTAATTACCGAGAAGAGGTATATCTGCAGCTCTTCAATGAGGATAGCAGGATTGCATCCAACATGGTGTCCTCTGACTTTGCTTTCAACTGGAAGGATAAGGAAGGAGTAACGGTGATGCAACGCCTTGGTCATTGCTTTGAGCGGATGGGAGATGCAGTAACGGCACATTCCCTTTCCACTGTTCAAAGTATTCGATTGGACTGTTACCGTGTGGTAGCATCGGTAGATGGCAGGTTGACCTTGATGAACAAGGATAACGAGCAGTATTCTCCTGTTGTCGTCACGACTCCTATTCCTGATGGGCACCAAGAGAAGTGCCTTATCTGTCAGATGGTGGGATGGAATGGCGAGTATTATATCAATGGTTCTGGCATGTGGATGGATATGGCTGTCTATGAAAGATGGGACAACAAGAAACTTTGGGATGGTATTGAGGAGGATGAGCGTGATGACTGTTCCTGTTCCTACTTCACTACACCTTCAGGCGAGCATGTAAGCTGTTATGAGGATGCTTATGGCGAGGAAGATCCCGATGTGATTTCAGATTTCGATTTATGGGGAAATCCTGATTTCAATCTTGTTGAGGACCCTATTGAGGAGGAAGCTGCAAGGAAGCGGAAACGCAACAGAGAGGAAGGTCGTAAGCAACCGAATTACAAGTACAAGCCTACTGGTAAGAATCCGTCGCAATATTTTACAAGAAAAATCAACGAGGTGTTCAAGTGGACGGTAGAGGATTCCACAGACCTCAACTATGGTCTACGGGTGCTGGAGGGATGGATGAAACAAGCGCATATCTATCTTGAAGCAAAAAACTATGTTTATGCTCATTTTATCGCATCGGCTATAGTCTTCAGTGGAGCCAACTACTCAGATTGGTATATGGCAGACTATTCGAAACAAGCATCTCGCATGAAGAAGATTGTGCGTGATGGCTATGAGGTGGTAATGGAAACATTGCCACATGATCCTTCCAACTGGCGAGTAGTTTTTGCTAAAACATTGAAGCAAATGAAATCTTATGGTTGGGAGATCTTCAAAAGCAAAGGAACTTTTGACATTGACAAAGCTCTCCAGAATGTTGAGGACATGTTGAAGAAATGATTGCTTTTGTGTATGCCTAACCCATTGATAAATAGTTAGGACGCTGTATTGGTGATATACAAAAGATGTGATGCTTTGCTTGGCTACTATTTGCAATTGGGTTAAAATGATACAAAAAGATGCTGTAAATTTGCAAGTTTGCAAAAAACTTAGTAGATTTGAGGCGTAATTTTAAAATATTTGACTTATGACATATGATAATATAATCAAGGCTTTTGATGACCACATGAAAAAAAGTGGTTGTCGATATTATAGTGACTTTTATGTAGGCATTACAAATAATGCTAACAAGCGCTTGTTTGAAGATCACCATGTTGATAAGGATCACCAATGGTGGATTTTTTCTGCAGCCGACAATGAGGATGTTGCTCGCCAAGTAGAGAAGCATTTTATTGAGTCAGGGATGCGTGGCTCTGGTGGTGGAGGTAAAGGCGATGGTAGTGCTGTTTATGTTTATTCTTATGTTGTAACTCCTCAAACAGTTGAATAATGGAAGAATTAGAAAAACTGTATCCGATTCTCCACGCCGCTATATCGACAATACAATGGATAGCATAGACTTTTATAATACTTTGAAATAATGATGTTGAAAGTCTAATCTTTTCATTGAAAAATATAAAGGCAACGTCAAAAGATAATCTTTATACTCTTCTTCCTGAGTTCTGGGAAGATGAGGAACAATAAAAATGAATTTCAAATTTAGTCAAATTAAGGTATAACCTCCATTAGCTTGTGCTGATGGAGGGCTAAATTGCGTATTCTTGTCTCAAAATTAGGAAAATGATGCCGCCGTGCAAAGGTACAACATTATTTTGAGATTTGCAATACGGTGTTGAGCGGATACTTACGATAGTCGAGGGCGAGACTGTAGAGGAGGTCTTCCAGAGAATCCTTCTGGGCTGGAGTGCGAGTGTCGGCAGGCTTGCCTTTCTCGTCGAGACCACCCTCGTAGCAGATTCCGATGCTGTGGGCGTTGTAGTGACGGGCGTGAGCCCCCACCTCGTTTTCTGGACGGCAGGGATAGACCATACCATCCTTCGTAATGTAATAGTGGTAACCGATGGAGTGGAAACCACGTGCCTTGTGGCAGGCTTCCAAGGCTTCAACTGGGAAGTCCTGGTTTACACGTGTGGCACTGCAATGTACCACAATCAGATTGATTTTTCTTGGATTCTTCATTGGATTCTATGGATTATTAATGATTAATGTTTGTCTCCCACAGATTGCACAGATTTTCACAGATTTTTCTCCTCGCGGAGTTTTTACTGTGAAGCTTAGTGAGTACCGAAGCTTGGAACGAAGAAGATCTGTGTAAATCTGTGAAATCTGTGGGAGAACTAAAATATCACTTGCAGCTCTGCACACAGAAGGCGCTGAGGACGGCGGTGAGAACTGTGATGACGAAATTGATTACTTTCTGAATTGTTTCCTTTTTCATGTTAATTAGTGATTAATGATTAGTGATTAGTGATTACTTTTCCCACAGATTACACAGATTTTCACAGATTATTGACTCCTTCGGAGTTTTTTGCAGTGAGACCTGATGAGTATAAGACCGTTGCTTGCATAGAAGAATTATCTGTGTAAATCTGTGAAATCTGTGGGAGACAAAAGAGAGGAAGCGGGCAGGATGAGCAAGCATCCGTTCAGGGCGATGATTTGACAATGTTGAATTTCATTCCTGATGTGCCCTCGGATTACTCCGGACTGCATCCTGCCGATGCGCTTTCTCTTGTTTCAGATGCCAGGAGGCTAGGCTACTACAAGCTTACATTATCGTCTCCTGTGGTTCCGCTACCGCCCTGGTCGGTGTTGTCACCTCCTGCGGTTCCGCTACCACCCTGGCTGGTGTTGTCTCCACCAGTGGTATCCTTCCCGGTATCCGGGTTGGTATCCGTGGTGGTGCCATCCCCTAACAGAGCAGTAGCCTTCTTCAGCGTAGCATCGAGGTTGATGGTCTTGGCGCTGAACTCACCGGTGCCACGAGCACGGAGACGGAAGCCGTCGATGTTCTTGGCGATGGTGAACTCCTTCTCCGAGGCAGCTCCCTCCTTGTTGCGGATGCCGATGGAGAAGATGGCGAGGTCGTCGATCTTCACAGCGATACCCTGCAAGGTGAGTTCCTTGATGCACGATACCATATCGGTAATCATGCCCTTGATGGCTCCCTTGGAGAAAGGAGTGTTGTGGCTAGCCATGTGTCCGGCCAGGCCGTCGATGTCTACCGTCTGAGTGATGACTGGATAGGCGTAGTACTTGCCGTATGCCTCTGGCATCTTGGCGTTCTGATTTAGTTTTAGTACGTAAAGCAACATAGTTTTTAAGTGTTAATGGTTAATGTTCTTCTTTCTGAATCACAATGCAAAGATACAACATTTCTCATTCCCAACTCACCGATGCTCAATGTTGCTCCACGATACTCAACGATTATCACTGATAAATATCAGGGCTCTCCCAAATGGAAGAAAATATAGGATACTTGCAGGGGATTGAACTCCTTGCAGTTCTTGGTGTATCCACTCTTCAGCAGCTGCTCATAGAGCTGGGTGCATCTTACTATCCATCTCATCAGATGGGATCTAGCCACGTCCGGGTCGGAATCCGGAAAATAGAGCAGGGCTAACTCCTGCTTGGTGTAACTTCGTAAATCCATAGACTTTATTATTAATGTTGAATGTTGAATTTTGATTTTTGAACACGAATCTCTCGAATGACACGAATCTTTTGAGGCTTACGATTTTTTTCGTTCTCAAGCAACTTATTCGTTTAATTCGTGCAATTCGTGTTCAGTAAGAACAATTTGATTTTTGAACACGAATCTCTCGAATCTCACGAATCTCACGAATCTTTCGTTCTCAAGCAACTTATTCGTTTAATTCGTTTAATTCGTGTTCAGAAAAACCAATAAGTAATTTGCGTGCAGAGAATATCTATTAGGGTTATGCTCCATAAGTATGATACTTAGCTATTGTAACCAAGATACTTAATCCTCCACGGTATCGTTAGGATCGAACACGGCATCACTGTTGATTTCGCAACCCTCCTTCTCGATCACGGCCCATCCGTTGCCGTGCTCCTTGTGAATCTTCTTGAATCCCAGACGAGACATCACGGCACCGATGTTGTGAGAGTTCAGGTTCTGGCGCAGGGCAGGGTTGACACCAATCTTCTCCAGAATCTCCGAGGTGTAGCGGAACTTGATGTACTCCAGTGGCGTCTCGGGCAATGGCACCTTGTAATACTTCAGAATCTGCTCCTCGGCATAGTTGGCAACCATGAAGAGGCGGTTGTGGAGGCGCATCAGCTCGATGTCGTCGCGAGTCAGCCAGAAAGTCCAGTTCAGAGGCGAGTTCTTCTTGCGCTTCATCACCTCCTGACCCAGAGCCAATGCCTCGGCATAGACGTGGTCGTAGTCTATCGGGTAGTCTATCGGACTCTCGATGCTGTCCACTATCCAGGGAGAGTAACGGCGGTTCTCCTCGTCGGTGATAAACTGCTGGCTGTTGGTGGTTCCGCAGAGCGAGGCACGGTGGGGCAGTTCGGTGCGATACTTGTCGTAGGGACGGCGGATGGAGAAAGTGAGCTTCGTGAGATTGCTCTTGAAGGCACTCAGGTTCTTGCCGAAAACCGTCTCAAACTCGTCGAGGCATATCGTCGCCTTGCTGCTGAAAGCCTCCATGAAGTCCTTGTCGGTATAGTTGCCCGTGGAATCGTTGAAGAAATACTGGCGCAGCGTCGGCGGAAGGAGATAGGCTAAGAACGTGGTCTTCAAGATGCCACCCTTTCCCACGAGGATGAGGATGAACTGGTTCACCACCTTCTGTATCACCCATGCCACCACCATCGCCACCAGCCACTTCTTGAAGAAATAGCGGAAGAGCTTCTGGTTGTGCTCATAGCCCGGCTTCTCCACCACATGGATGCGGTCGGCGAGCTGGTCGATATAGTCGGGATCCTTGTTGCGGTCCCATATCGGCAGACTCCGGAGATATTCCTCCAAGGGATCGTAGGGGGGACAGAAATCACTGTTGATGATGCAGTGCAGCACCTTCTCGGAAAGATGCAGCCCAGCCTCGTCCATCTCCGCCCAGAGCGAGTTCTCGATATTGTCGTCGATGCGGGTGAAGTGAGGATACTTGCCGCTGAGGACCATGCGGCTTCTCAACTCGAAAAAACCCGTCACGATGTTGTGCTGAAACTCGTAGTGGGTAGCCAGCCATTGCTTGATGGTCTTCACCCTCAGCTTGCCGCTGTATGCCTCGCCGGGACGGTAGAAGTGCCAGGTACCCAAGAGGTCGGTATGCTTGTAGCACGATTTCATCACGCTGGCGGTGTCGGCATAGTTGGTACCAAACTCCTTGTCGGCATACTTCATCGCCTCGTCCTTGTCGATGCCATATCTCACGCAGACCTTGCCGAAGTGGCAGACATACTCGTTGTGCCTGCCAGGTTCAAAGTCGTAGCCCCATTGCTTCAGGAGCTCCTTGATGTGCGGTGCAGCCTCTTCGATGGTGATGGCAGCCATCTGCTTCCCGCCCTGCTGCTCTCTCTTCGCCTTTCGCTTGGCAGCACGTTTGAGCGATTTCGCCTCCACCGCCTTCTGGGTATAAAACTTCTTCAGGTCGCCATTATCCAGCGAGAAAGGCACAGACTGCCAGTTGAAGAAAGCCTCAAGGTCGTAGGCAAGTCCGGCGCATCGGGTGATGTCAGCGCAAGCCTTGTCGCACTCCAGTCCCAGCAGATGCTCGTAGTAGCTCTGCGCCTTCTCCAGCATCAGGTGGAAGAGGTCGAGGATGGCGATGTCCTCGTTGTCAGAAGGCGAATACTTGCAGAATATATGGAAACCCCTGCCGCTGATGCTGCGATGCACCACCATGGTATGCTCATCCTTCACGATGAGTTGCTTGATGTGCTCCATCTGGTCGCCTGGCACGGTGTCGAACTCCACCATCAGCTTGAGGGTAGGTTTCAAGAAATTAGTCAACTTTCTGCCATATCCGTCCATCTGGGCAGAGATGGTGATGGCAGGGCATTTCGGCTTCAGCTCGTCGGCGAAGCTCTTGCTGACCTGCAGACGCTGTCGATAGAGCAGCGTGAGGTTTTTGACGATAGGGTCTTCGGTGATGAATTGTTTCACCGATTCCCATGAAGCGACGGGATGGTTTTCCGACGACTGGATGCTCTGGACATAAGAAGGCAAAGCCTCCTGATCCTCTGGTTTTATTAATGATGTTGCCATACTGTGATGATTTTTATGTTTGATTGTAATTGTTTGCTCTATGTCTCATGAGGCTGAACATCAGGCTGAATACTGAACACTGAACACTGAAAATGGAGTAAAAACAGCGTTTTAGGGATGTTTTAAATCCGCTATAACCCATTGATACATATTTCTTTATATTCTTTAGCATACGCTGCTTATAAAAAGAGTGAAACGCTAAAGTTCAGCTTCAGCCCTCGTTCTTGAAAGCTGCTGCAAATTTATGAAAAAAGGTTGAAACCGCCGGGAATCCTGTACCTACATATATAGGTACAAAAATGCGGTAATTTATGATAGCTTAACAGAAGATATTAGAATTTTTAAATATATTAAGAAATGAAACGATTTACAAAAACACCAAAGGCACTGAACGCTTTGACGGATACCATCCTCGGCGACAGTACCAATGTGGTACGCACCCTCAAGGAAGCTGGCCACATGAATGAGAATTCAGTTAAGCATGTCTAAGAGGGTTATGCCCGTAACACCCAGTCCTATTGTCTGCTTCGTTCTTCGCTGAAGAAGTGTCACAGCATCAGAGACAAGATGATGCTGATAATGGACTATCTGGACAACATGGAAGAGGATTATCACGAGTCCTATCCCGACGATCCCTGTCCGATGGAAGGCGGCTACAAGGCGTGCTTCCAAAGACTCGTGATGGAATCCATAGGAGCAAAGTGGGATTTACCACCTGAGAACGAATAGTTCTAAGAAATCAGTGTTAATCTGGGGGAGATTAGAGCAAGAAGCAAAAACTCCCCCAAAAATTTGGTAGTTTCGAGGAAATATCCTATCTTTGCAGAAAATTAGAACTCATAAAATGTTGCAACATGAATATCCGAGTGATTATAGATAAGTTAGGTCCTATCCAGAATTCTGAGATAGAGTTTAAGCCTTTCCTGGTTTATACTGGTGAATCAGGACTGGGTAAGAGTTATACGGCATTATTGTGGTATAACCTTCTTACTGCTATGACTTCTGAGAGACTTTCTGAATTTATCAGAATGAAGTCTAACGGAAGCCAAAAGGACGAACTCACTCTTAAATTTAAGGATTTCAGAACATGGCTTAACCAAAATACTAGTGCATACTTGGGATATTTATTGGGTAATACTAATTTTGATTGTGCGGTCAATTATGTGTTCGAAGGGATTGATGATGAGATGGGGCTTTTATTGAGACGGCAGAATTATGATTTAGTCAATGGTTTTTGCCGCTATGCAGTTAATGAAGCTTCTATGATATTCCCTGAGGATATGGATAGTAAGGTTATGATGAGTATTATTCTTTCCTCATATTTAACAGATAAGTGTTTGGGAATTGCATTAATTCAGCCTTTGATCCTCCCTCCTGCTAGAGCAGCCTTTATGGGTGCTAATACAACATCTCCTATAGGAATGTATCGTGACTTTTTACAACAGTTGGATGATCTCAAAACTCCTTCTCGCATTGCAGTAGCAGATAATCAATTCTATGCAAACTATATCGCTAAGTTGGTAGATGGCAAGATAGTGTTGGAGAATGGTAGCGTGTTCTTGCAGTTTGCATCTGGTGAATTGATACCAGTAAGTGCTGCAGCATCTTCTGTCAAGGAGTTGATGCCATTCTTGTTGATGCTTCAAAATGGCAAGAATCGCCAGTATAACAGCTTGCTGTTTGAGGAACCAGAGGCTCATGTTCATCCGAAGAAGCAATTCTTGGTGATGGATATGCTAGCAAGATGTTGCAACAAGGGCATGCTCATCCAGATGACTACCCATAGCGACTATATGTTGGGACGAATGAACCAGTTGCTGCTTTTAGGCAAAATCAAGCAAGCTTCGGAGGCTTCTTTCGGGCAATTCTGTGAAGCTCATCTGCACAATAAGAATTTGTATCTCACAGACCATCAGGTGGGAGCCTATTACTTTAAGCGTGAAGAGGGTAAGGTTGTCATCGAGAAGCAAGATTTGGCAGAAGGCTTGCCATTCAGTTCTTTCGAACAGACAGTGAAAGACCAGATGGACTTGTCGGCTGACATCTCAGAAGTAGCTGAGCAACTTGGCATAGTATCTAATCTATAAAAAGTGAGTGATATGGATGCAACGATAGAAGAGTTTGGCAAGCTTTACCCAGCTTATGCTACCTTGTATTTCAAGGATATCAGCCATGCCAAGGAACAGATTGTGGGAACATTATTGCGCTTGCAGGCTCAGCTTAGCATTCTACAGTCTCTTTCTGAATGGGAATACCATGGAGTGATTGTATCCTACGAACCCACAGGTAGCCAATTGGTCGTAGCAAGCAAGTTGACGAGTCGTGATGCCAGCTTCTCTAGATATTTGTGTGCGAAGAAGCACAAGCTGATTTCATCTTCTATCGCCAATAAGTATTATGCGCCTTTGGCATTGCCAGACGTTAATATCCATTATGTTGCTGTTCCTGATAGGCAGAATGAGTATCAGGTAGATTTGAGGGAATTGTTAAGATTATGATTAAAAAGATTGGTAAGCAGTCACTTTAGGATGTCTTGCATACTATATACCGACTTACGATACTTCGAAAACTTATTCTTCTCGGTTGCAGATATTGTCGAAAGCCAATCTGCTACTTAAATCTGGGGGTGATTAGAGCAAGAAGCAAAAACTCCCCCCAAAAATTGGTAGTTTCACCGAAAACCCTTATATTTGCACTGAATTAAAAAAATAGGAGGTTTTATGGAAATATTGAATAAAGAATTTTGGGAGAAGCGTGATGCTGCGATGAAAAGATTCATGGCATCAAAGGAAAGAAAAAGAAAGCGTATGGCAGAGTTAGAGCAGATGCTCCGTCAGGATTATTTAGCTCGTACAGGAGAAGAGCCAAAGTTTGTAAATGTTTGGTGACATGAAACAGCTTTCTTTGAAAACAATCAATGCCTCTTCACCATATGAGTAAGCATCCAATCCCTATTTTGGCGGTTTGAACGATAAGTGTTACCTTTGCGCCATGTTAAACATTAAATGTTATAAATATGGCAATAAGTAGTAAAGATCTTGAGAGCCTGTGGCAACGCTATAAAGTGGAGGCGGTACCAGCTGGTATTTCGGTAAATCAGTTTTTCGAATCCAATGGAGTTCCTTATCATGTATTTGAGAAGTGGTACAAGAAGAAATTTCAGACCCCAAATGTAGTGGAATGTGTTGTTGCTGGTGCGCCAGATTCAACCAGTGCAGTTGCAACACCATTCAAGCAGGGTAATTCTTCCACTAGTTTGTCTCCAGCTCCGGCCGAGAATGCCGTTGTCATCAAGTATGTCAACCTTGGCCTCAGTAATGGTATGAAGATAGAGCATCATAATTTGAGTTATTCAGGTCTTCAAAGTTTCATTTCTAAACTTCAAGCCTTATGTTTAGCTTGAATGGTGCTATAAGATATAAGTATATTCCCAACTATCAGGATATGCGTGGAGGTTATGATAAGTTGTGTGGAGTGATACGCTCGTTGGGCGAAGACCCAGAGGATGGCACCGCTTACGTGTTTACCTCCAAGAATCAAAAAGTCGTCAAGATTATTCGACATGAGCATAATGAGTGTCAGATGTATTATCAAAAGTTTGACAAGAACATGAGCTTTGTCCGCCTAGAGTTTGAAGGTGTTCTTCCAATTTATGTGTTGGAGTGGAAGTATCTTGTGGCCATGCTTTCTTGCCCTGTTGTAAAGAGCATAGGCCCAATAGGGCTAAAATGTTATGAGGACGCAGTTTGATGGCGAAAATGATAGTTAATTTTCTGAAAAACACATTCGCTTTTTAGTGAATAATAGAGTTAAATAATTGATATTCAGAGTGTTACTGGTGACTTTTAAGCTGGCTCGCTAAGCTTTATTTTCGATGGTTTGCGACGTCATAAACATGTCCAACATAGGGTGGTATTACAACTGTTGTAAGACTGTTTGTGTGGTGTAAAACACTGATTATCAGATTGTTAAATAAGTTTTATGTATTTTGTGGAGTCTCATAATGTGATTATCTTTGCATCTGCAAACGTTTCATATTATGGCAGATATACATATTGACATAGAGCGCATGATTATGCATTCCAATTACTTGCTGGAGGTGGGAAAGTCTTCGGCAAGTGATGGAGTATCGGATATGGAACGTAAGCAATATTTAGATCAGATAAAGGAATTGGTTCAGACAGTCCAGACGCTTCTGGATGCCAATATTGCCTTGGGTAATAAGCAGAAGGAGCAAAAGGAAGAGTCAGACCGTAAGATTGCCAGTTTGCAGGAGCAGGTTGACAAACTTACAGGAGAACTGCAAGCCCGTAAGCGTAAGATGCATGGCAAGAATAGTGAGAAGCGAACTGGCAAAAAGTCGGTAAACACAGGCAAGACCAAGGATGAGGAAGAGGAGGAATACATCGAGAATGGAAGTGAACAACCTTCCGATTCGGATTCTGATGCGTCAGACGAAGTTGCCGACACTGAGGCGACCAATCCCAAAAAGGATTTGAGTCAACGTCCGGACCACTACAACACTATGAAGGCTGAAGTTCTTGTGGTTCATGATTGCGACAAGGACAAACTTAAGGCTATGGGATTGGAATTCATTCGTTATACCAGACCTGTCGATCAGTTTGATAGAATCAGTATGATACGTCAGGACCGTTACCTTTATGCTTGGGTACGTGACAAGGATGGTAACGAGTTCTCTTTCTTCGTGCCAAAAGATAACGAGGTAGAACAGCGTGCTTGTACGTTTGTCAATGAGTCTAAGTATGACATGCCAAGCATAGTTCCTCATACCAGTAGTACTGGTGGTATGCTGTCAGACTTGGTTGTCAATCGCTTTCAGTATGCGATAACGAGCGGACGTGAGATGTATCGCATGATCAATGAGAAGATGCGTATGTCCAAGTCCTCTATTTTCAACTGGTTGCGACATGGCGCAGAGTTCTTGGAAAATTGTCAAGAGACCATCAAACAATGGCTATTGGAACCAGGCTCGACGATTTATTGTGACGAGTCCTGGGTTGATACCAAGGTGACGGATGCCAATGGTGAGGTGCATTACAAGAAACGATATATGTGGGTCATTGTCAACTTGACCAACAAGGTCTGTTATTACCTGTATGGCAGCCGTAAGAAAGAGGTTATCAAGGAATTCCTCGGTGACTTCAAGGGCACATTGATGACCGATGCCTATGCTGCATATCTTTACTTCAATAAGTTGAAGGACTGTACTCATGTATGTTGCTGGGCGCACGTTAGAAGACTGTTCGTCTCTGCGAGTCGTGACTACAAGGATTCCTTGGCACAGGCATTTATAGACTTGATCGGTATATTATATAAGGTCGAAGTTGAGAATCAAGTATTGGGTCGCACAG
>OIZP01001413.1_pt1 | contig 12337 bp, 9 predicted proteins | sample 1588531 | NCBI WGS metagenome assembly OIZP01 (sample SAMN03283283) | human gut metagenome | biome: human-associated habitat; material: feces | host: Homo sapiens | place: Peru | collected 2012 | reverse complement strand
TCCAAAATCACTTCACGATAACATTCTCTGGCTCCCATCCGATCCGTTCCCATCCTTGCCCCTGCGGGGGTAGGGGGATTTGATGGGATAGGATTTGATATCTCCGTACTTGATAAATCAGTCTTTGGTTGATTAGTATTTAATTGTGCGGGGCTTTCCGTACACGGTTCCGCCGTATCCGGGATACCCATATCCGGGTTTTCCGTATATGGCTTTGCCGTACCCGGTAAGGGCGTACCTGGGCTTGACGGCGGCTCGCACTGAGGCATTTCGTAAATGACATACTCGGTATCCGTAATCTTGCCTTTTTCATCCCGAAGCTGGGTGCGCCGGATATACCCGTGGGTTTCCAGCTCCTTCAATGCCGCACCGATGCTGTCCACACCTTCCCGGCAGATCGCCGCAAGACCTCTGGTGGTGTAATTCCACTCGTCAGGGAGCGACAACATCATGGACAGCAGCCCCTTGGATTTCAGGGTCAGCGTCCGATCTTTCAAGTGATGGTTCGACATGACCGTATAATCACGGGTCTTTTCAATACGAAAAACAGCCATCTTCGCACCTCCTTCCTGTGAAAATAAAAAGTGTTGATTTTGAGCGGTTTACCCGTCTGTATGCCTCCATAGCCTCCCGCATGGGAAAACATCCACGCTCTGTTCAGAACGCAAGCCACGGAGGAAGAAACAGAAGATTTTCCGCTGATTTTGATACATTTTGGGGCGGCTACCTCTCACGGTCTTTATGGTCATAGTGGAGATCACCGGAAAGCACCTTCGCATGGTTGCGGATTTTGATATGACCCTTTTCCTGATTTTCCAAAGCCTTGCTGTATCCGGTGTCGGTCAGGAACAGGCGCATTTTCTCACCCTTCCAGCCAACAGGCGAGTCATGGGTAAGAACATCAAAGACGATCATGTGTCTGGTTGCCGGGTCGAAACGCTCCAAAGCCATAATGTCATGGCCGGATAACTTCTGCGCCCCGGATTGCTGTCTGGCTTCTGCCAGCATTTCTCCGATGGTGCGGGCTTTCTCCGGCAGACGGTATTCGGCCTGCACTTTGCGGATCAAATCCATGCACTCCTGATCCGACAGGGGACGGAGCTTGTCCAGAAGGCCTTCCGCCGTTTCTTTCGTTGCCGGGTTCGGCGCATAGCGCCATGTCATGTAAATCTCATTCAGGGCGGCGTTCTGATTGGTACTTTCAATCTGAAACACCATCCTCATTTCTGCTTCTGTCAGTTTCATTGCCAGCCTCCTTCAAAAATGGGTATAAAAAAACGCCATAGGTTTTTTGAGCCTACGGCGTTTCTTGCAATATTCACAATTCCAAACTTTCCAGCCACTCGTCAAAAGATTTCTTGGAAACGCGGATCGCATTTCCTATGCGGACGATCCTGAACTCCTCCTGCTTGACGAGCTGATATGCGGTCGTGCGGCCGATATTGAGCATGGCCGCAATCTGTTCCACGGTGTATGTGCGCGGTTCCGGCAGTGACTTTTTCTCTTTCTTGTTCATAGTAACCTCCATGTATTTGCCTTGTCATTTTAACTAAGGGAATGAAGAATGGCAGTAGCAATCAACTTTGGCGGGATGGCCTCTTGCTAAGAATTTGCTAATAGGACCACCCAACGGACGCATAAAACTGCGTCAGAATAGGTGTTTTGCACCATAAAGTTCGTTTACTACAAGTCATTCTGTGTAGGGGATGATATTGGAAGTTACATCCGAACCGTGTATCACATGGCAAGCCATACTCCTAAGCGGTAGGTCGGAGGTTCAAATCCTCTTAGCGACGCCAGACAATCCACCGAAAACCCAGTATTTATGCGGGTTTTCGGTTTTCTTTATTTCAGGGATACTATACTATTTTGGTAAGCGTCAAATATAACCGAGGTTATATTTGACGCTTACCTATATATTTCAGTTTAATAGAATCTGCAAAAATGAATAAACTAAATCCATATAAATATCTAGAATATGTATTGGATACATTGAGTACCAAAGGATTATCAAACGAAATCATAAATAGTGTACTGCCGTACTCTAAACAGCTGCCAAAGAATCTATACGTAAAATAAAACAGATCCGATTGACAATGACATTTTATCATTTCAAATCGGATCTTTTAATATGGGCCCTACTTGACGCTTACAATCAACAGGTCTATAATCAGTGATAGAGAGGTATTTAAATATGAATAAGAAAGTAGAAAATATTATTATTGGTTTTGGTAAGGCTGGTAAAACACTAGCAAATTACTTAGGTAATAAAGGTGAAAAAACAATATTAGTAGAGAAGTCACCTAATATGTATGGAGGTACATGTATCAATGTTGGTTGTATTCCTTCTAAGTTTTTAGCAACTGCAGCAGATCGTAGAAGCTACAGCCAAGTAAATAATGAAGAATACTATCAGAATGCAGTTGTTAATAAGAAAGCTTTGATTGCAAAACTCAATAAGGCAAACTATGACAAGGTTGCGATGAACAGTAACGTTGATGTGATTGATGGACTTGCTTCATTCAAGGATGAACATACAGTAAATATCCAGACAGCAAATGGAGTAAAGGAAGTATCTGCAGATCGTATCTTTATCAATACAGGTGCTAAGCCATTTGTTCCTTCTGTAGAAGGCTTAGAAGTAGGTAAGAGAATTCATACGAGTGAAACACTTATGAATCTAGAAGAGTTACCTAAGACATTAACAATTTTAGGTAGTGGTTTTATTGGTCTTGAATTTGCGGCTACATATGCGAAGTTTGGTACAAAGGTTACAGTTATCGATAAAGCAGAAAAACTACTTGCTAGAGAAGATGATGATGTAGCAACTGCTGTACTTGAATCCTATAAGTCATTAGGCGTTGAATTTATCTTCGGTGCAGATACAAAGCATGTTGAACAAGATGAAAATACAGTCACTCTATCTTATGAAGTAAATGGAGAAGCTGGTAAGATTGCTTCAGATGTATTACTTGTTGCGACAGGTAGAACTCCAAACACAAAAGAACTGAACTTAGAAAATGCAGGTATTGAAGTTTCAGAGCGTGGATTTGTGAATGTAAATGAACACCTACAAACAAATAAGCCACATATCTTTGCGATGGGTGATGTAAACGGTGGATTACAGTTTACGTATATCTCTTTAGATGATTATCGTATTGTAAAGAGCTATTTAGATGGTAATGGTACTTATACAAGAAATGATAGACAACAAATTGCATTCTCTGCATTCTTACATCCAACTTATTCCAAAGTTGGTTTAAGTGAGAAGGAAGCTCGTCAGGCTGGATATAACATCAAAGTAGCAACATTACCAGTGACTGCAATTCCAAAGGCTAAGATTCTTGGCAATCAAACAGGTATTTATAAGGCGGTTGTAGACGCAGATACAAATCAGATTTTAGGTACTGTATTATTTGGTGAAGAATCACATGAAGTAATCAATATCGTTGTCACTGCAATGATTGCAAAGCAACCATATACAGCACTTGCAAATCAGATCTTCACACATCCAACAATGGCAGAAGCATTAAATGATTTGTTTGGTTTAATTAAGTAGTTTCATTATTGAATATGTATTCTAACTATAGCTAATGCGAGTTGGCTATAGTTTTTGTTTATATTCATGTCAATTATATTTGACACAAATATAAGCATATGATACTTTATGTATATCAAATATATTTGACATTAATGTAAGCGTCAATTTATAAGCATAGAATAAAAAAACAAACAGGAAGTCTTCATATTGAAGAAAATGTCCTGTTTGTTTTATTGTTGCACAAAAAGAACATATTTCTATGCCTTTTTGTTTTTGTATAGATTTTTTGGTAATTCTTCTGACCATGGCATGATTTCTTCGAGTAAATCTGCTGTCAGCTTATTTCCTGTCATTCTTGTTAGTATGTATTCTATATACTCATATGGTTTTAGACCATTCATTTTTGCACTTTCAATTATGCTGTATGCCGCTCCACTTGCTTTGGCTCCATTGATGCTGTTTGAAAACAGAAAATTTTTTCTGCCAATGACAAAGCTCTTACAGCATCTTTCTGCTGAATTATTGCTTATTTCAACTCGCCCATCTTCTATATAATATCTTAAATATTTTTCATTATTGATGGCATATGTCATTGCCGTATCCAAATGTGATTTCTTTGGTGTATGTGGCGCAACTGTTTTCACTATTTCATAGAATTCTTCAAGTACTGGAAGTGATTTTGTTTTTCTTTCTCTGGTTATACGATCATAATCCTTTTTGTATTTTTTATCGTATACCTTCTCAAGATAAAACAGTTTATTGATCAACTGATACATTTTATACGTTTGGGTTTCTTTTATTTCTGTTCCTTTTGGCGCAACATCCATTACTTCTACCAGTTTTCTTCTAAGATGAGCAAAACATCCCATATTTTTTACATCTTTTATATTTGCATAGGCCTGGTAGCCATCGCTTTGAATTACTCCATTAAAGCCTTCAAGATAATCGCTGGCTCTATCATATTTTCTGTCGTTTTCAAACTGATAGAGCACCATCTTCTTTTCTTCGCTTCTTCCTGTTTTATACACCCACATATAACAGTCCTGTCTTCCTTCACTCTTTTTGAGTTCCAATACTTCCAGCTTTGTTTCATCTGCATTGATATATTCACATTTTAAAAGCTGATCATGCATGTACTCAACAAATTCTTGAAAGTAAAGATCATAGAGTTTCATGATCCAGTTGGACATTGTCTGTCTCGATAATATAATCCCTGTGCGTTCAAGTGCCTTTTCCTGTCTGTATAATGGCAAAGAAAGATTGTATTTTTTATCAAGTATCGATGCGAGCAATGATGGTGAAGCAAAACTTTTAGGTATGACTGCTTTAGGCATATCACCTTTGTACATTGATGTTGTTTCAATTTCTTCATCATACTCCCCGCTGTAAACATATTGAATATGTTTTATGACTTCATAATATTCTTTATGATGGACAAGTTCTTTTCTTTCATTCGTTCCAATCAGTCTTAATGGCTTCCCTGTTTGAGGATCTGTTTTATCTTCCAAATCATGTTCAACAACTGTTTCAGGAAGATCTTCAATCCCTCTTTTCTTTGATTTCTTTCTTGAATGTGATGTAACTTTTACCTGTAGTTCTGGTTCTGTTTTTAATACTGTTGATTCAGTTTCAGCTTCATTGAAAAGGTTGAGTGTTGGCTGATCAGGTATTTCGGTCTTTTCACTTCTTGATCCATAAAATGTTTTTTTATAAAGAACCAGCTGTTCACGAATATAATTCAGTTCCTGTTTCAGACTCTCTATGATTGTATTTTTTGCTTCAAGTTCAGCTTCCAACTGTCTGATTCTTTCATCCTTTTTCATTGTCATCACATCCTTCAAACAGGAAAGATTATACCATAAATTATTAGATGAGAATACAGTTTGATATAGTATCCTCACTAATTTTATTTTCAAATTCCAATCCTTCAATCAGCCAGTTGAGCTGTTGAGGTGTAATCATAAAAACACCTGATTCCTCATGCTTTTTAAACTTGAATTTTCCATTTTCAAGTCTTCTTGTAAAAAGCCAGAAGCCATTGGCTTCATAATAAAGCATCTTGATTCTATTACGTGAAGCATTGGTAAAAAGAAACAGGCTATGCGGTCAATGTGTTAAAAACTGCCCGCAGAATAACATTGCACTTGAAAACGGAAAGCCGATATGGGGAAATCAATGTACTCACTGTATGGCATGTATTTGTTATTGCCCCACAGAAGCAATAGAGTATGGCAAAAAGAGCATAGGAAAATCGCGTTATCATTTTGAGCAGTTAAAGATGAAATAACGCCGATACAGGATTTTTATAATCCGATACCAGCGTTTGTTGGTTACGAGAAAATGTGTTTTACACTTACTTTCCAAATGTATTGCTGGATTTAGCTACCATGGTGTTGGTGGACTCAAACGAGGAAGTTTCTGATACTTTTCGCATATTTTCTGTTTTCATTTTGTAAGTTTTCAATTCGCATAGCATAATCTCCCTTTTAATAATAATCTATGAACAAGCGATGAAAGAATGATGATTGCTTGTTGTAATGACGGTACAAGACCGGTAATTTTCAAAATTGAGAGAATTGATATTCCTGAAAATAACGAAGAAAAGCAGTGGCTTGAAAAACAAAATTTCAAAAATACAGTCTATGCCATTACATTGACAGTTCCAGTAGAATAGAAAACCCTCTATTCTACTGTGACTTTCGAAATGAGCTAGGCATCATTCCATAGTGATCCTTGAACTGTTTATAAAAATGGGTACGATTTTTAAAGCCAAGCTGAAATGCAATCTCAGAAATCGAAAGTTTCGTTTCTTTCAGCAAATCAATGGCCCTTGTTAAGCGATAGTTCATACAATAACTAGATAAGTTTAAATTGCTGTATTTTTTGATAATCCGATTGATATAATCTCCGCTATAATGCAATTCTGTTTCTAGTTCACCACGTGAAATTAATCCGTTGGAATCCTCAATCATATGGGTTGCTCTGGAAAAAATTAAAAAGTCGTTGTCGTAATCTAATTTCACATGAGTTGTGTGAAAAGCTGTTGCATCACATATAAGTCCTAAAATATTGCAAATATATCCGTCAATCAGATGGGAACTCCCAAAGGTAGGAGAAAGCATAGTTTTTGAGATGCTTTCTCCATTTTTATACATACAGCGATGTGCAAAATCATTTCTTTGTACCGGAAATATATCAAGGAATTGCTTGTTAGACAGAGCATCATTATTTTCACTTTCTTGCAAGAATTTTAAGACCGGACTGTCCAGTATCTCCTGTTCTTCTGCAAAATAGAGATTGTGCGTCTCTTTTATCATCTTAGTGATATATTCCTTGGATAGATTGAGAAAAAATACACGGAAGTTTCCGTCAAATCTTTCGGCATGTCTCAAATTTCGGTTAACGATACATCCTGAACCTTTGGGATAGATACGGACAGTATTTTCAATAGAGTTTGTTACAGTCCCGTCTAAAACATACATGAATTCATAGAAATCATGTTGATGCAACACACGATTTTGACTTGTGAAGATTGTATTGGGGTTTGCAACAATTGTGTGTTTAATGTCAGTCGGTGTAAAATTAGTCAAACTGATATATTCATTTGCTTCATCCTTATAATAGGTCTCTAATACGAAACTAAATGGTGTATCCAGATGATAATATTGATTGAAATGACTCTCCTTGCCATAGATAGTTAATGCATTTTTATAATCTTCATTAAATGATATTTTCGGCATATAAGCACCTCGATTCCCAGATATGTTACAAAGTATATCACATTTTACCAATAAATGATATTGTTGACGGATAATAATTACGATATGATTGAAACATATCATATAGAGAGTCCATGAGCCGGCAAAATGGGCATGACATTTAAGGAGGAAGTTATAATGGGAGAGAATGCTTCGCAAAAAAAATATTTAAAGTTTTATCAAAAGTTAGCTTATGGATCTGGTGATCTTGCATCAAACTGTAGTTATGGATTAGTTTCCAGCTTTTTGTTGTTGTATCTAACAAGTGTAATGGGAATGAACAGTGCTGTGATTGGTACGTTGATGTTGGTATCCAAGTGTGTGGACGGAGTTACAGATGTATTCTTTGGAAATATGATTGACCGCACTCATTCTAAAATGGGAAAAGCCAGACCGTGGATGTTATATGCACAAATTGGTGTATCAGGTTGTTTGGCACTGCTTTTCTCAGTTCCGGCAGGAATGGGAAGAACTGCACAGTATGCATATTTCTTCGTATTTTATACCTGTTTAAATGCAATTTTTTATACAGCGAATGGTATTGCATATTCATCACTGACTGCATTGATTACAAAGAATCCAAATGAAAGAGTTCAACTTGGTTCATTCCGTTTCATGTTTGCAGTTGTAACAAATATTGTATTAGGATTTGCAGTAACTTCTGCAGTAAGTGCTTTTGGTGGCGGTGCAAATGGCTGGAGAATGGTTGCTATTGTATTCGCAATCATTGCACTTGTTGTAAATACCATCAGTGTTCTTGCTGTGAAAGAACTTCCGGATGAGGAAGTAACCGTGAAAGAGGACGGAAAGCCAGCTGAAGATAAATTAAGTTTTCTGGATACAATTAAAGTCCTTTTGAAAAATAAATATTATCTGATGATTGTTGCTATTTACATTGTGTATTATATTATGAGCAATCTCGTTACAGGATCAGGTGTTTTCTTTGCAACATATTATCTTGGAAATGAAGGGATTTATGGATTACTAAATATGATGAAAATGTTTCCGGTAATCCTTGCATTAATTATTGCACCAATCATTATTAAAAAAGTTGGTAATATGCAGAAGGTAAATACATGGGGATATGGCATTAGTTGTGTACTTGGTATTCCGCTGATTTATGCTGCGGTAACAAAAAATATTACACTGTTTCTCATTATTCTTTTCATAAAAGGTATCTTTGCAGGATTCCTCAGTGGTTCATTGAATGCGTTTATTGCAGAGGCCAGTGCTTACACAACAAGAACAACTGGAATTCACATGGATGGAACGATGTACTCATGTTCTTCTCTTGGTGTAAAAATTGGTGGAGGAATCGGTACAGCTGCAGTGGGCTGGTTATTAGCATTGGGCGGATTTGTAAATGATGCCGCTGTTCAGACCGCTGGAGCAACAAATATGATTTTATGGATATATCTGATTATTCCTGTTCTGATCGGTGTGCTGATTACATTTTTACTGTCTAGACTTGATGTAGAAAAAGCCAATCAGAAATGGGATGAAGAACATCAGAATGCATAGGAGCAGCGTGTTATGGAAAAAATAAAGTTACTAGATAATTGGAAATTCTGCAAAGGGTTGGTTTCCTCATTGAAAATCATGGAAATGTCTGGAAAGTCACCGGAGCTTGTGACCTTACCGCATGATGCAATGATTTACGAGAAACGTACCAAAGAGACAAAGAATGGAAGCCAGACGGGATTTTATCCAGGTGGAATTTATACATATTTTAAAGAGATTGATGTGCCGGAAGAATGGGAAAACAGAGCTGTTATTCTGGAATTTGAGGGGATATATGAAACAGCAATGGTATATGTGAATGGTGCATTGGCGGCTACAAACCTATATGGATACTCAGGATTCTTTGTGGATTTGAAACCATATTTGAATTACGGACAGATGAACCAGATTAAAGTCATTGCAGATAACTCAGCAGAAGAAAACTCCAGATGGTATTCTGGAAGTGGAATTTATCGAGATGTCAATCTATATCTTGGAGCATCCACTTATATTCCGCCGGAAGGCATGAAAATTACAACGATATCTGCAGATGAAAAAATGGCAAAGTTGGAATTAGCTGTTCAGATAGAAAATATCTCCGAAGATTCCAGAGCAGATGAAGCTCAAATGGATATTTATTATGAAGGAGCAGTAATTTGTAGTTGTAAGAAAGAAATCACAGATGAGGAATGTGGACAAAAACAGTTCACATGGAATGTGGAGATTGAACATCCACACTTATGGGATACAGAACATCCAAATCTCTATCAAATAGAAGTTACTCTTTTGAAGGATGGAGAAATTCTTGATAAACAGAAGGAACATTTTGGAATCAGAAACATTTATGTAGATGGAAAACACGGGTTCTGTCTAAATGGAAAGTCATTGAATCTGCGGGGAACTTGTTTGCATCATGATAATGGAATTATTGGTGCAGCCACGATATATGATGCGGAACGGAGAAAGCTTCGTATTATCAAAGAAGCTGGATTTAACAGTATTAGAAGTTCTCATCATCCAATCAGCAAGGCAATGCTGGATATTTGTGATGAAATGGGTATTATCGTTATGGATGAACTGTTTGATATGTGGACAGTTCATAAAAACAGCCATGATTTTGCCTTACATTTCTTAGATGAATGGGAAAAAGTTACAACCAGAATGGTAAACAAGGACTATAACCATCCGTGTGTAGCAATCTATTCCATCGGAAATGAAATATCCGAGCTTGGAACAAAGCGTGGAGTTGAAATCAGCCAGATGCTTTGTGAGAAACTACATGAACTGGATGATACACGATTTACGACTTGTGGCGTGAACGGATTAAATGCGGCAGGAGCCAGACTATTTGAAATTATGAGAGATGTGGCTCCATTGATTAAACGAAAAGATGAAGGAAATAACGGTGACAATCAAGGGCAATCCATGGGAAGCAATGCACTCAATGGAATCATGGAGTTCATGTCCGGTGAGGCAGGAGACGCATTTGCAGCACATCCTAAATTATCAGAAGCTATTGCAGGAGTAAGTGATGCGACAGATATTGTAGGATTAAATTACATGACAGGACGCCATGTATTAGAGGCACAGCTGCATCCGAATAAAGCGGTAGTGGGAACGGAAACATTTCCGGCAGATATATTCAGATTGTGGACATTGGTAGAGGATTATTCTCATATTATAGGTGATTTTACCTGGACAGGATATGATTATCTCGGAGAAGCAGGCTGTGGTATTTTTTACTACGATGGAACAAAGAATTTTGGCAGTGTCTATCCGGATCGTCTGGCATACATTGGGGATATCACAATCACAGGGGTACGAAGACCAATCAGTTATTATCGTGAAGTTGTATATGGATTAAGGCATGAACCATATATTGCGGTTGAACGAGTTGATCGTAATGGACAGACTCCATCGAAAACACCGTGGATGTTTAAAGACAATATTTCCAGCTGGACGTGGACTGGATACGAAGGTGCTTCTGCAAGTGTGGATGTCTATTCTGATGCAGAAGAAGTAGAACTCTTTCTGAACGATGAGAGTCTGGGAAGAAAAAAAACTGGAAAAGAAAACCAATATATGGCTGAATTTACCGTGCCGTATCAAGCAGGAACATTGATGGCAATTGACTATGTGAATGGAATGGAACGAGGACGATATTCATTGGAAACAGCGAAGAAATCAACAACTCTTGATGTGAAAATGGATAAGGAAGTACTTTTTGCCAATGGACAAGACCTGTGTTATCTGAACATTACGCTTTGTGATGAGAATGGAAAAACAAACCATCAGGAAATAAAACAGATTACGGTATCTGTTGATGGTGCAGGTAAATTACAAGGTCTTGGAAGTAGTAATCCATCTAATGAAGAAGATTATTTTGACAGATGTTGTAATACATTTGATGGAGATGCGATGGCATGTGTAAGAGCCGGACATGAATCTGGAATCATTACAGTAACGATTTCCGCAAATGGATGCGACGATGTAGTAAAAACAATTGAAGTAAGATAAAATTGATATTCTGATTATACTAAAATACTCCTGGGTTGATGACTTGGGGGTATTTTTGAATATTATATGATATAATTCAGAACTGAAGAAGCATTGAAGCAAAATTGACGTTTGTTGACAGTTAATGTATATAATGCGGATTCACAAAATATCGTGAGCTTATTAAGCCACAAAATATAAGATGGATATAATAAATAAGAACTACATGGATGAAGAGAAGTTTGAATTTGATTTTTCTTTGTCGGATAAAGCGAAATGGCTTGATGATATTTTGAGCTTGGAAAACATTCGGTATCCAGTGATTATAGGACAATCCATGGGAGGTTATGTTGGTCAAGCGTATGCAGAATTATTTCCCAACAAGCTGAAAGGATTTATTTCTATTGATTCTGCTCCTTTACAAAGAAAATATGTAACAGGAATCGAGCTGTGGCTTCTGAAAAAAATGGAGCCAGTATATAGATACTATCCTTGGAAATCATTATTGAAAACGGGAACAAATGGTGTGGCTACATCCGAATATGGTAGAAAATTAATGCATGATATTATGATGATCTACGATGGTGACCAAAAAAGATATGCCAAAATCGCAGGTCATGGTTTTAGAATATTGGCAGAAGCAATGGAAACTAATCTTCCATACAGGATAAACTGTCCGGCTCAACTGATATGTGGAGAAAAAGATCATGCCGGTTCTTGTATTCGTTACAATAAGGCATGGCATAAAAATACTGGAATTCCTATTGCATGGATTAAAAATGCAGGACATAATTCAAATACCGATGCACCGGAGGAAGTGAATTCGTTAATAGAAAAACTGATAAATAAGATATGATGAATCGTAGGAAAATCCAAGTTTGTGAAATTATAGAGTGTATGGATTCCAAATTCCATATGCTCTTTTTCTTTACTTAATTTCAGAAAAAATGCAGAAATCTAATGTTACGAGTTTTTTACGAGTGGCATTAAAAAAAACTCGCAAGAAGACTCGTAAGAAAAAAAGTAAAAAAATTTGCTTTTG
>OIZP01001411.1_pt1 | contig 12348 bp, 12 predicted proteins | sample 1588531 | NCBI WGS metagenome assembly OIZP01 (sample SAMN03283283) | human gut metagenome | biome: human-associated habitat; material: feces | host: Homo sapiens | place: Peru | collected 2012 | reverse complement strand
CTCGAGAACCCGTGCTTCGCACTCTGATGTCTGCTTCGCTGTGCGTTCTCCGGGTTACATTAACTCGAGAACACGTGCTTCGCACTCTGATGTCTGCTTCGCTGTGCGTTCTCCGGGTTACATTAACTCGAGAACCCGTGCTTCGCACTCTGCTGTCTGCTTCGCAGACGGTTCTCTCGTTAATAGCCACAAGAAAACAAATATCTGCTGCGCAGCTACTTGTTTTCTCTATGTGGCTATTATATAGTATCAAAAACTACATGTCAACACTTGTGCCTTTCCTTCATTCTCTGAATTTATGAAGATTTTATAACTATTTTGTTTCACGCCTTTACTTTAAAACTTTAGTATGCTAAAATACAGATAGTTACGTTGTATGGATTACAACTATGGAAAGGTGTGTCGAGCATGAATAAAAAAATCAAAACGGATGCTGTGGATTCTCTGTTTGATGCAGTGTTATGTCTGCAGTCCCGTGAGGAATGCTACAGTTTCTTCGAGGATCTGTGTACAGTCAATGAATTATTGTCTCTGTCCCAGCGCTTTGAAGTAGCTGCCATGCTGAAGGACGGTAAGACTTATTTGGAGATTGCTGAGAAAACAGGAGCCTCTACCGCTACCATCAGCCGTGTAAATCGTTCTCTGAATTATGGTAACGACGGTTACGAACTGGTATTTGACCGGATGGAGAAAAAGTCAGAAGCATAAATACCAAGAAAAAAGACATTGACGTATGTAGTAACTTCGTCAATGTCTTTTTATAATTATTCTTCTGCTTGATTTTCTCTCTTTTCTTCCTCTTCCACTTCCTTCAGTGCTTCCGCAATCGCTGCTTTCGCACTCTTACGTCCGGCTTTGACTGTTTTAGCTGCCTTTATCTTTCCCTTTTTATCGGGAACGGTCTGATTCATATCAATCTTACCCTGAAATACTGCATGTTCATCAATGACGATCACCTTGGTGACGATATCTCCCAGTACTTTCGCAGAAGCGGTCAGTTCCGCCTTCTCCGGCGCGTTGATATCGCCGGTCACTTCTCCTCCGATCAATACGGATGCTGCCTGTACATCTCCCATAACCACGCTTCCGGCTCCTAAGATCAGGTTTCCCGTCACCGTTACATTTCCGCCGATCTTACCATCGATCCTCGCAGAGCCATCCAGCGTAAAATCTCCGCTTAACTCCGCACCGGCGCCGATCAGTGTATTCATTTTTGTATCTGTACTCTTTTTACCAAACATGTTTTTCCAAACCTTTCCGCTATCAACCATTGATTTCCAACATATCCATAGGATTGATATAACTTCCGTCCTTCTGCATCTGGTATCCCAGATCCGCATTATCCTCACCGATAACAAATAACGTGGTACCCTGCACTACCGTGTCTCCGGTAGTCACTGTTGCGTCCCCCTTGTTCCGATAGATGGTAATGTAGCCATTGCCATGATCCACCCAGACACTGTGTCCATAGGTCTCATCATCATTCACTGCCATCACCGTACCGCTTGCTGCGGCAACCACCGTAGTGCCTACCGATGCATGGAAAATGCACATAGGATCACCTTCCGTTACCTCTTCCATGGATGCGGAACCCGTCAGCGGGAATTCCGTGGGAAGGCTCTGCTTCTCCAAAGTTGCCGACAGTTCGCTTTCGCTCTGTACCTTCTGGCTTACTGTATCGCTTAAAATTTGTATTTCTTCTGCCTGTTCCGTCACCTGTGCTTCCAGCTTGCTGTTCTGCTCTGCCAGCGTCTTATTCTCTTCCTCTAACGCCACGACCTGTTCACGGCTCCGTCTGCCGGCATTCTCCCACAGCTGTCCTTCGTAGATAAAGTAGCCGATCACACCGCCGATGAGCACGCATAACACCAAAACTACTACTTCCACAATCCATGCACGTACACGGAACTGTCTTACATTGGCATCTGCTGCATCCGACGTGAGGATCAACACATGATTCAGTTTACGCTTATGTTTATGTCTTTTCATAGAGTCACCTCCGCTAAACATCATCCCATTTTATCACAGGAAAGCACTTACAGCAATCATTTCTTAACAATTTTGTAATATTTTCCCAAGATTTTCTTCATTTCTTCGCATTTATGAATGATTTGTCCATAAATTTTTGTGCATTTTTACGAATCATCTATTTACTTTTACTACTCTCTGTGCTATGATGCAGTTGCTGATGTAATGTTGTATACATTACGTGAAAGCAAATGACAGGAAAGAATTTTTTGGAGGTATCTATTATGAACAAAGGTACAGTAAAGTGGTTCAACAATCAGAAGGGTTATGGTTTCATTTCCGATGAATCCGGCAAGGATGTATTCGTACATTACAGCGGATTGAACATGGATGGTTACAAGACTCTGGAAGAAGGCGCTGCCGTTTCTTTCGATGTTGTAGACGGTGAAAAGGGACCTCAGGCTGTGAATGTAACCAAGCTTTAATTATAAAATTGTATCATCAAATGTGTAATCAAAATGCCGCAGAGATTTAAAATCCTGCGGCATTTTTGTTTACTTTTAATGTATTTATGATGCGCTGCACACCGACAACACATCTTCCCATTTCATACTGCCCCCAAACAGATCCAGGGCACTTCCGATAGTCACATTCATCCGGTTCTGCCCAATTTTTTTTAATAAAAGCAGATCTTCCATAGAATGCACACCACCGGCATAGGTGATGGGATTTCCGGTATAGGAGCCAATGGTTTTTACCAGTTCCTGTTCGATTCCCTGCGCCTTGCCTTCCACATCCACTGCATGGATCAGGAATTCCCCGCAATATGCTGACAGCTTTTCAAGCAACGCCTCATTCACGATCTCTTCCGTCAGTTTCTGCCAACGATCCGTCACTACGAAATACTTCTCTTCCACACGCTTGCAGCTGACATCCAGCACCAGATGCTCTCTCCCGACGGTATGAACCAGCTTCTTAAGTCTGTCGTAGTCAATCCGTCCCTCCCTGAACACATAAGAGGTTACGATCACTGCCGCAGCACCTGCCTCCAGATACTCCGACGCATTGTCCGCGGTAATCCCTCCGCCCACCTGCAGGCCGCCCGGATATGCCCTTAAAGCAGAAAGTGCCTGCCTCTTCGTAGCCTCATAATAAGGACTGTCCGAAGCATTCAGCAAAATGATATGTCCGCCTTTTAAATTATTTTTTTGATACAACTTGGCATAAAAAGCGGCATCCTGCCCGGATACAAAATTCTCCTGCGCCTGATCGCCGAGATCCTTAAGACTTCCACCGACGATCTGTTTTACTTTTCCGTTATGAATATCAATACAGGGTCGAAATTCCATTTATTTCCTCTTTCCCCAAAAAATATTTTTGTATTTTTTCCTGATATACGCACATACTACCTTCAAGCCAACCAGCTGTGGTTCGGACATAAATATCCCGTAATGGGTCATCTTGAAATGGAGGACATTATGAAAAATAAGACAAATAACACAACCTCCCACATTGGGAAAAAGTTACTGGTTCTGGGTATTCTCACAATCTACCTGTGCATGGCAGCTGCCTGCGGCAATAACAAGAACAACAATAACTCCGGCAGCATGGCTGCCTCTCCTTCCCCTTCCGCCTCTCCTGCCTCTCAGGAGAGCACTGTGACACAGACCACAGAGGCCGGAACTGCTGCCACAGACAGCATGGGTGATACCAATGGCAACGGTAATACCGTATCCGAAAATGATTCCATGCTGGACAATGCCGGCAACGCCGTAGGAGAAGCCGGTGATACGGTAGGCAATATCGTGGATGATGCCGCGAACGGAGTCTCCGATATCGCCAATGATCTGGTAGGTAACGGTCAGAAATAAATTATACCTCTTCCATGATGGTGCCTTCCCGGTAAGCCTCCAGGAGTTCTTCCAGATAGAAGATATTCTCCTGGATCTCCTTGCCGGTATCGGTATCCGCCACCAGTTTTCTGCGGGGGAAATTCTCCACTACCACAGAATCCGAGAAAATATCCGATTCCTTGATGATTGCAGCCTCCGTGGATTCAAAGGGTTCGTGGGCTACCAGACGCATTCCTCTGGAATTACATACCAGGGTATAGCCTGCGATTCCTGTCTTCTTCTGGTACGCCTTGGAGAAGCCTCCGTCGATGATCAGAAGTTTCCCTCCGCATTTGATGGGGGATTCTCCGTGGATCTGTTCCACAGGTACATGCCCGTTGACAATATGAGCATCGGTCTTATCAAGTCCGAATTCCTCCAGGATCTTACCGATGACTTCTTCATTTTCCAACAGCTTGTAGTAACTGTTCTTCTCTTCTGCATGAGTCTTCTTATCTTCCAGGAAATACCTCTCAAATGTCGCCATCTTTGCCTTGCCGAACACCGGGGATCCGGGGCCTGCCCAGATGTACCAGATCATATCCTGTCCCATGGCACGTTCCTTGGTATCCTTGGCATAGTAACCTCTTCTGGCATAATACTCCAAAATGTCATACAGTGCTTTCCCGCAATATTCTTTTCCGCAGATCTCCACCTGCATGAAACTTCCGTCCGGATTTAAAGGAACGCAGCCGTGATACAGGAGGTTACCATTATAAATCTTATACATGCCGCCCTTGGAAAAAAGGAATTTTACATGGCGCTGCAGTTTTTCACAGCGCGTAAATACCTGCTGCAAGCGCAGCATGACCTTGCTCTCTTCTTCGGTCAGCTCATAAGGGTGTTCCGGATCCACGGTAGGGAAATCCACATCCTTCATGGGATATTCTTTGCCGTCCAGCGTAATGATCTTCCGTTCAAAATCGATCCGGTGCAACAGCATCCGGTCTTCCATATGGAACTCGGGGTGCCGCATGACAAGCTGCCCCTCTAGCTTGAACTGTAAAATGGCAATTGCCTTATGCATCTTGGTATCCAGTCCGAGGTCCTTGGTATTGTAATCGGTGTTGAACTTGATGGTAAAGGCATCGCAGTTGGTATTTTCGTAAGTCTCCAGTGCAAAGGTGGCAAGAGGCAGCAGATTGATGCCGTAGCCGTCCTCCAGGGTTGCGAGGTTGCCGTATCTGGCAGACATGCGGATCACGTTGGCAATGCATGCCAGGCTTCCCGCCGCAGCGCCCATCCACACCATGTCATGGTTGCCCCACTGGACATCCACGGAATGGTACTCACACAGGGTATCCATGATGATATGGGGGCCGGGTCCTCTGTCATAGATGTCTCCGACGATATGGAGGTGATCAATGACCAGCCGCTGGATCAGGTGGCTTAAGGCAATGATAAACTGCGGTGCTCTGCCGATACGGATGATGGTATGGATAATCTCATTATAGTATGCCTCTTTGTCCTGGATCTCTTCCTTCTCGGTAATCAGTTCTTCGATGACGTAGGCAAAGTCTTTGGGCAGGGCTTTTCTGACCTTGGAACGGGTGTATTTGGAAGAGACACGTTTGATGACCTGCACCAGGCGGTGGAGGGATATTTTATACCAGTCTTCGAGGTTATCTTCTTCCCGCTCCACAATCTCCAATTTGCTCTCGGGATAATAAATGAGGGTCGCCAGGCTTTTTTTATCTTTGTTGCTGATGGTGTTGCCGAATTCTTCGTCGATCTTACGGCGTACGGAACCGGAGCCATTCTTTAAGACGTGATTGAACTGCTCATATTCGCCGTGAATGTCAGTGAGGAAGTGTTCAGTGCCTTTGGGAAGGTTCAGGATGGACTGGAGGTTGATGATCTCCGTGGAGGCTGCTGCTTGTGTTTTATATTGGTGTGAGAGGGTCTTTAGGACCTTCTGTTCCATTTCGTTCATGAAATTCACCTTTCTCTATCCCCGTGGTCCACATTGGAGCAAGAACCGCAGACCCGCTTTCGCTTCGGACGCTTAACCGTAACGGTACATAAGCGGTCAAAGTACGCCCGCTAAGTACCGACGGTTGCTTAGAGTCTGCTTGTACTTACCCCAATGTGTCCCACTGGTTTCTTGAAAAATTCAGCAATATACTGATTACATTGCTGCATCGATCACGTTGGACATGTTGTACATGCCGGCGGACTTGCCTGCCAGGAACTTGGCGGCCTGGATGGCACCCTTGCCGAAGACGGCTTTGGAGTAGGCGGTATGGGAGAAGGTTACGACTTCGTCTGCTCCGGCGAAGATGACATCATGGTCGCCGACGATGGTGCCGCCTCTGACGGCACTGATGCCGATCTCTTTCTTAGGTCTCGGTTCTCTGCGCGTACTGCGGTCGTAGACGTATTCGTATTCGCCATTAAATTCTTCGTTGATAGAATCTGCCAGTGCCAGTGCGGTACCGCTGGGAGCATCTACTTTGAGGTTATGGTGTTTCTCTACGATCTCCATGTCGAAGCCCGCATTTGCCAATACACCGGCTGCCTCTTTTAACAGCTTTAACATCAGGTTGATGCCTAAGGACATGTTAGCGGATTTTAAGATAGCCACGTGTTTTGCCGCTTCGTCCACCTTGGACAGCTGTGCCTCGGACAGACCGGTGGTACACAGTACGCAGGGAATCTTTTTCTCCACGCAGTAATCCAGTAGCCTGTCTACTGCCACGGCTGCGGAGAAATCAATGATGCAATCCGCTGCCACATCGCATTTTTCAATATCCGTAAATACAGGGTAAGGATTGTGTCCATCGTCTCTGGCGTCGATTCCCGCCACCAGTTCTATATCGGGATCTGCCGCGATCAATCCGCTAATCACCTGTCCCATTTTACCGTTACATCCATGCATGATTACTTTTACCATTTTTGTTCTCTCCTATCTTAATATCCTTATATACTTAAAAACATCCCGCCTATGATAAAAATTTCACAGGCGGGATTCTTCCACTCTTGCTTTTTAATTTCCAGCCTACAGGACACCATAATCCTTCAGGGCTTTTTCAAGCCTCTTGGCATTTGCCTCATCCATTTCGCACAGAGGCATACGAAACGCTCCGGCTCCCATTCCCATCATATTCAGTGCTGTCTTCACCGGGATCGGGTTCACTTCGCAGAACAGCGCATTGCACAGATCCATAGCATCTAACTGCATCTGACGGCTGCCTGCCACATCTCCGTCGAAGAACTTCTGGCAGATCTCGTGAGTCTGTGTAGGTGCTACATTGGAAAGCACGGAGATAACTCCCATACCACCCAGAGACAGGATAGGTACGATCTGGTCATCATTACCGGAATAGATATCCACGACGCCCTGACCGATCGCTGCCAGATGTGCGATCTGGCTGATGTTGCCACTGGCTTCCTTGACACCTACGATGTTATCTACATCCTTACACAGCTTCACCACAGTCTCCGGCAGGATATTGCAGCCGGTACGGCTGGGTACGTTGTACAAGATGGCGGGAACCTTCACGGAATCCGCAACGGTCTTGAAGTGACGATACAATCCCTTCTGGGTTGCTTTATTGTAATAGGGGCTTACCAGCAGGATGCCGTCCACACCGTATTTTTCCGCTTCCTGAGACAGATATACTGCGGTATCGGTGCAATTAGAACCGGTGCCGGCCACTACGGGGATTCTCTTCGCTACTTTGTCCACACAGTATTTGATGGTATCTAAATGTTCCTCATGGGTCAGAGTAGAACTCTCTCCCGTGGTACCGCATACAATAATGGCATCTGTGCCGTTTGCGATCTGGAATTCGATCAGTTCACCGAATTTCTCATAATTGACAGATCCATCTTCGTTCATGGGTGTGACGATTGCCACGCCTGCTCCTTTAAAAATAGCCATATGTTTCCTCCATTTACAAAACGCCAGCGCACAATGGCGCCGGCGCTGATTATCCAAGCTTATTTGATAGCGCCCCATCTGCTTACGAGATGACAGTCATACGCTTCTTAAACGTATGCCCAAGATAACATATACAGGATACCTTATCTTTCGGCGTGTTCCCCTTTCTTCTTCCCTCAACGGTACCTGTTACCTCCGAAAAAATACTCTTGAAAAACGCAACCTCTATCTTCTTAAATATAATTTTATGATAGCATTAACCCATGTGACTGTCAATCCCAGACCTTGAATTTTACAGTCTCGATCTTGGAGACTTCATCCGCCAGAACGCATATTTCATCGTTCAGGGTGATTCCTGTCAGGATCACATCCGTATCTCCTCTGCATTCCAACAGTGCCTTCAGTGTATCCACTGTAATGATATCCTTTTCCACCAGTCCCAGCACTTCATCCAAGATCAGCAGATCGCATTCACCGGTGGTCAGAACCTTTTTGGCGAAGCCGATTCCGTTACGGATGTTCTGAATCTCCTCCTGCTTCTTCTCCTCCGGCAATTCCGCAAAATTGCTGTCCGATTTTTCGAAGCGGAACAATTTGATCTCCGGTTCCATCCTGCGCAGGAAATCCGAATCTTCCAGTCCCTTTCCCTTCAGAAACTGAATAATAACGACTCTCTTCCCCTCTACCGCTGCCTGTACTGCTCTTCCGATTGCTGCCGGTGATTTGCCTCTGCCATCGCCGGTATAAATATAGATGCATCCTTCTGCCATTACACACCTCATGGTCTATCTGCGCTTGCGGCAGGTAGCTGTCCGCAGTTGCTAGTTGCCTATGCATTCCTTTATACCATATATTGTAAATTTTTGCAATCTTTTGTCGTCAGACTATGGATTCCCGGGCTTCCTCCAACAGTTCCAGTTTGCTGACGGACACTTCAAATGCGACACGTTTCTCCACATTTTCTTCATCCAGTTTCTTCATATATTCACGGCTTTGGATCCGTCCCCAGATGGCACAGCGCTCTCCCACTTTGAAATGTTCTGCATAGCGTGCATTGCGTCCCCAGCAGATGCAGGGAATGTAATCAGACTTGCCGTAAGGGCGGTTCACGGCAAGCAGCAGGTCTGCGATCTCCCTTCCTAACGGTGTCTTGCGGTATACCGGCTCCTTACATATATATCCATCGAGATAGATCTGGTTCGTCTTGGAACTTTCTTCCATCTCCTCAATAAATTTCACCTCTCTGGCAAACACAGACAGCACCAGTCTGTTCTTACGCTCCTCATGACGGTTATAGGACCGGAATTGCCCGTTAACGCACAAAAGCATTCCGATATAGCTTGCTGTCACATCTAACAGTCTCTCCGAGACCATCACCGGTATGATGTCGAAGCTGTCGCTCAGTCTCGTACACTTTAAATCCACCATGTAAAATCCTTCCCCGTAGATCTCATGGCTGTAGGAAAAATCGCTTACCACTTCCCCCATCACCGTTACCTGATTGTTTTCAATAACCTTATCTGTCATTTTTGTTCTCCCTTCTACATCTTCTGACTCTTCTACAACAATCCTTATGTATTGCACTACTATTTATACTCTATTTTTTATCGTTTGAGTACTAAAACCCATCGCATAAAAATGCAAATACCGCACAAAAGGGATTTCTTTTCCATACTTTTTCATATGGAAAACCAACAAAAACGTTGATTTTACACGGTTTTTTCTTGCGTCCGGAAATGATAAGTGCTATACTGAAACAGTTTGAAAAAAGGTTAAATCAGTTGCATGCATTTTTAGAAAGGCAAGGATTTTTATGAGACAAAAAAGAGAAGATGTCAGAAACGTTGCAATCATTGCTCACGTAGACCACGGTAAAACCACCCTGGTAGATGAGCTGTTAAAACAAAGCGGTGTATTCCGTGAAAATCAGGAAGTTGCTGAGCGTGTCATGGACTCCAACGATATCGAGCGCGAGCGTGGTATCACCATTCTGTCCAAGAACACTGCTGTTATGTATAAGGGTACCAAGATCAACATCATCGACACCCCGGGTCATGCAGACTTCGGCGGCGAGGTAGAACGTGTCCTGAAGATGGTAAACGGTGTTATCCTGGTAGTGGATGCTTTCGAGGGTGCCATGCCCCAGACCAAATTCGTGCTTCGTAAGGCACTGGAATTAAAGCTTCCCGTTATCGTATGTATCAACAAGATCGACCGTCCCGAAGCAAGACCCGATGAAGTCGTAGACGAAGTACTGGAGCTGTTCTTAGAGCTGGATGCAGACGATTCCCAGTTAGACTGTCCTTTCGTATACGCTTCCGCCAAGGCAGGTATCGCTTCCCTGGATGCTGATGAGATGGGTACCGATATGGAGCCTCTGTTCGAGACCATTATCAACTACATTCCCGCTCCCGAAGGTGATCCCGATGCAGCTACCCAGGTACTGATCAGTACCATCGATTATAATGAATATGTGGGTCGTATCGGTGTCGGTAAGGTAGACAACGGTACCATCCGTGTAAATCAGGATGTGGTCATCTGTAACCATCATAATCCCGACAAGATCATCAAGACCAAGGTCAGCAAGCTGTACGAGTTCGATGGTCTGAATAAAGTAGAGGTAAAAGAAGCCGGCATCGGTTCCATCGTTGCCATCTCCGGTATCAGCGAGCTTCACATTGGTGACACCATCTGCTCTCCTGAAAATGTAGTACCCATTCCTTTCCAGAAGATCAGTGAGCCCACAATCGCCATGCAGTTTATGGTAAATGATTCTCCTCTGGCAGGTCAGGAAGGTAAGTTCGTTACCAGCCGTCACCTGCGTGACAGACTGTTCCGTGAGTTAAATACCGATGTATCCTTACGCGTGGAAGAGACAGATTCCCCTGACCGTTTCAAGGTATCCGGTCGTGGCGAACTGCATCTGTCTGTGCTGATCGAGAATATGCGTCGTGAAGGCTTTGAATTTGCTGTAAGTAAGGCTGAGGTTCTGTATCACACCGATGAGAACGGCAAGAAATTAGAGCCTATGGAATTAGCTTATATTGATGTTCCCAACGAGTTTGCCGGTGCTGTCATCGAGAAGCTGGGACAAAGAAAAGGTGAGCTTCGTAACATGGGTTCCATCTCCGGCGGCACTTACACCCGTCTGGAGTTCTCCATCCCCGCAAGAGGACTGATCGGTTACCGTGGCGAGTTCATGACCGATACCAAGGGTAACGGTATCCTGAACACCGTATTTGATGATTACGGTCCTTACAAGGGAGACATCCAGTATCGTAAGATGGGTTCCCTGATCGCATTCGAAGCCGGCGAAGCTATCACCTACGGTCTGTACAATGCGCAGGAGCGTGGTACTCTCTTCATCGGACCCGGTGAAAAAGTATACTCCGGTATGGTCATCGGTCAGACCGGACGCAACGAGGACATCGAGATCAATGTCTGCAAGACAAAACATCTGACCAATACGCGTACTTCCAGCTCGGATGAGGCGTTAAAGCTGGTTCCGCCGAAGATTTTAAGCTTGGAGCAGGCTTTGGACTTTATTGATACGGATGAGCTTTTGGAGGTTACGCCGAAGAGTCTGCGTATTCGCAAGAAGATTTTGGATCCTACGTTGAGGAAAAGAGCGGGGTTCAAAAAATAGAGTTTGTGGGATAGGTTTTTGGGAGGTTGGAGCTGGGTATTCTGTTTTTTCTGCATGGACTTTTGTTGGCTAAGTTTATCTAAATAATCCGCGTGTGGTGTGTTGGTTTCGGACGCCACACAGCACATAATCGGCATCCTGCCTCTGTATGTGCTTTCGCGACATCCATGTCGCGAATTGCTGAAATTGGAGCAGAATATTAAGAGAAACTAATCAACTGCTGTCAATCCATTCTGTAGGCAGAATACCATCTAAAATTTCCTGTGTACTGACAGTACATTAAGAACTTCGTTAAGGTCCGTCTTCCCAACGTGAGGACACAAAACATTATTACTTTCGTAGCCAATATGGTATATGGAGTTCTGACAGATACAGGTATTTTTCCAAATTTTGACGAAAGATGTATTAGATGTACTTATTATTTTGCCCAGTTTCAGCAATTCGCAGCAAGGATGCTGCGAAAGGTGCGCTCGGACATGGATGTCCATGCGCACCGCTTGCGTCCGTCAATCAAACATCTTCCGCAAAATAATTAACACATCTTATACATCGCAGTCCATTTGGAAAAATACCTGTATCTGCCAGAACTCCCCACACCAAATCCGAACAAAAGCAAAAACGCAGTGCCTCGCGACACTGCGTCTATTATCTCACATAACCATATAATTATGCAATTTTAGCTTTTGCAAGCTCTGCTAAAGCTTTAAATCCTTCAGCATCGTTTACTGCCATTTCTGCAAGCATTTTTCTGTTGATTTCAACTTCTGCTAATTTTAAACCGTACATAAATTTGCTGTAGCTTAAGCCGTTTAATCTTGCTGCTGCATTGATACGTGCGATCCATAACTGTCTCATCTGACGTTTTCTCTGCTTACGTCCTGCATAAGAAGATGTTAATGCTCTCATTACAGACTGTTTTGCAACTCTGTACTGATTAGATCTTGCTCCTCTGTATCCTT
>OIZP01001410.1_pt1 | contig 12353 bp, 12 predicted proteins | sample 1588531 | NCBI WGS metagenome assembly OIZP01 (sample SAMN03283283) | human gut metagenome | biome: human-associated habitat; material: feces | host: Homo sapiens | place: Peru | collected 2012 | reverse complement strand
TAATACAGTATGTAAAGTTTTTGAAGGAATCATCAAGCACTTTACAGACTGACAAAAAAGCGAGGAATCCATCATGAACATCGGAATTTTAATTATTGCAATCGTAGGCGGTGCTACCGGACTTTTATCCACAGCATATCTGGCAATCAGTTTCCCTGCCGTGATCCTGTGGAAGCTCTATCGCAGGGTGGTCCACAGAATTCCTCTCACCAAATAAGCTAACTAACTACAAACACTTTCCCTCTAAAAAGGACCCGGAAGCTTTCGCCCGGGTCCCTTGTCGTATGTACGTATTCTGTTTTACTCCTGCACCGGGTCCCAATTTTCATCCACTAAGGTCGCAGTTACGGTAATTCCCTCCGGTGCATTTTCTGCACAGATCACCAGATAGAACATCTCCTCTTCTTCATCCACGGTATATTCTGAAGGATCCTCGATCTTATACACAGAAAATCCTTCCGGATACTGCTGCTGCTCGATAAATCCGCTCTCTAAAAGGGCTTCGTGATAAGCTTCTTTTACTGCCTCACTGTCTCCGCAGGCATAGGTCTTCGCGGAAGCAAATCTGCCTTCCTCACTGTCCGTCTCCGTGAGGCCTTCCAGCACGTCATCCGGATATACAATATCCTGCTTCACGGCTTCCAGGTATTCCGATGATCTGCCGATGCTCTGCCAGATCTCCAGGGTTTCTTTGCCGTCGTCGGAGCAGATCATGAGCACCAGGCTGAAAGCCAGGATAATTCCGTAGATACCCAGGGCTGCTGCCAGTATTTTGGCATAGGGGTTCTCCGGCTGCCCCAGATTCGTATAGGATGTGATGATCCAGCCGAAATTTTGGTAATCCACTACCGCATTACAGTAGTCACACACTCCACCGCCTAAGATATCCACACTGCCACCGCAGTTCGGGCATTTATATTCCCGAAGTGCCTTGCCATGCTGTGTCACGATCTCCTGTCTGCCTTCCAGTTCCAGTCGCAGCTTCTCATAGCGGTTGCGGATTTTACTACCCGTATCCTGAGTCAGGCGCATTTTCACCTCCACGCTCAGCCTGTACCGGTCCTCCACTGCTTCCGCTTCCAGAAAACGTACGCCGCAGATGCAGCAATCCACCACATTCTGATACCGCTCCACAGTACCTTTCAGATCACAGGCCGCGAAAAAGCGTACCTGTTCTGCAGTATCTGCCATGTGGATCATTCGTAGCTGGTACTCCAGATTCTGCAAGAAATTACCTGTGGAAAATTGAGGGATCAGAGCCTTTACTTTTGACTCGTCCTGAATCTTCGGCTTTCTATGTTTCTCCATTACAACGATCATTACTATGAATATGATCGCCATGAAAAACAGAGAGCGGAAAAACACGGGGGCAAATCCGATACCAAGCATCATTGCCGCTGCCGCCTTGACCGCGTTATAACCATTTCTCCCCAAAGCCAGCAGTAAAAACATAATGCCGCCCGCACAGATTGCCAGCAGTGCAAGGGCAACCGCTACGATTCCTACTGTCGCTCCGGCTTTGATAAAGTTGGAAATACTTTTCTGCCTTGCGTCCTCTTCCAGCGAGAAGCCGGATACTTTCGTCTCGAAATCACTGACCAGAAACTTTGCTCCACAGGCATCACAGCCATCGATATAGCTGGATAATTTTCCTTCATGACCACAGTTGGGGCAGATCGCCATATCCCCCTGCACATCCGCTTTCAAAAAGTTGGCTTCCACGATCTCCGGTGTCTTCAAGGTTGCGATTTTTTTCCCTTTGCGGTAATAGGTACGTCTCATCTTCACAGCTTTGGTCCGGTGGCAGGTGTAATCATAGCCGTCCTTTTTCGGGCCATCGTAATCCGCAGGCCGCACCGGTTCCTGCATTTCCATATCCACCGTCAGGTCCCGCTGCTGCAATCTTTTCCCACTTAAGCGAAGGCTCTGCCAGAAGGGCTGTGTCGTCTGCTCCATCAGGTGCTGCTCTGCTTTTGCATTCCCCTGATAGAAGGCTTTCAGTTCCCCGTAAAAGTCTTCTGTCCGTCCTTCGATCTCTCTCCGTACATCATTCAAAAAATCTGTTGCCATCGTATTCTCCCCTCATAAATGTAATACACGATATGTATTCATTATATAAGGTGCCATCAGCCATTTCAAGATATTTTCCCGTACAGAAGCTATTGTCTAGTCGAACATTTAGTGCTGATGGAGATATTTTTCTCTGGTAGCCAGTCCGCCCCGGATATGTCGTTCAGACTTGTTGATATCCAGAACCTTTCTTGCCTGCTTCGCCAACGACGGATTCACCTGCACCAGTCGCTCCGTCACATCCTTATGTACTGTGCTTTTCGAGATACCAAATGCTTTCGCTGTCTGCCGCACCGTGGCATTGTGATCGATGATATAGTTGGCTATCCCAATAGCTCGTTCTTCAATATAGTCTTTCAAAGGAAAACCCCTCAGGATACTTTTTTACAGTGTATGAAAGTATCTGAGGGGTTATGATAGGGATTGGCACTACTCCAAAAATTCCTAACAAATCTTCAATTATTGTATCTTGCAGTAAATTTTTACAATGATCTTACAAAATGCAGTCGTATATTTTACGCTATTCGTTTATGATGTATTGTAGGATTTTATGAATCAAGGTAATATTATTTAAAAACAAGAAACCGGAGGAGCATGGGATAATGATGAAAAAAAATAAAATGCTTCGCAAATATGTACCGTCAGTTCTGCTGTTTTTGTTATTTGAGGCAGTGGCAGTCGCACTATGGATTGCAAAGGATAACTTGTTTTATCTGTTGAATTTCAGCTACATCGGAGGCTGTCTTGCATTGGGGACAGTTCTTTTTACTGCCGGAAAACGCTATGCCCGACATTTTGTACAACTGGCAGTAGGGAGCTATATGTTGCTGTACCTCGGCATAATCTCCCGCGAAAATATGCAGATTGAGGGCTTTTGGTACTATCTGTTTCTGGGTGTTTTTGAGGCGGCAACGATTCATTATGCGGTGGCAAAGATTTTTGGACCGCTGGTCTTCGGGCGGGGATGGTGCGGCTATGCCTGCTGGACAGCTATGGTGCTGGATTTTCTGCCTTACAAGCAGCCGAAAAAGGCGCGAAAAGAAAAGTTAGGCATTCTACGTTATTTGATGTTTGCGTTATCCCTGGCAGTAGTTTCCTGCCTGTTTTTGATGAAAATCGCTCATCTGGAGGAGATCATGTTCCGGATGTTTCTTGCAGGGAATGCACTGTACTATATTTCCGGTATTGTGCTGGCCTTTGTATTGAAAGATAACCGCGCATTCTGCAAGTATCTGTGTCCGGTTACGGTATTTCTTAAGCCGATGAGCTACTTTTCGCTTCTGCGCGTCCATTGTGATGAAAATAAATGCGTCCATTGTGGCAAGTGCCTGCAGGTTTGTCCTATGAATGTCGAAGTCAACAAAGAATCTCGCAAGCGAAAAAACGGAACTGAGTGCATTCTCTGTTACGAATGCACAAAAGCCTGCCCCACCAAAGCGCTGCATTAAGGCGCTCCCCGGGGTTGCACATTGTACCATTTTCAACTCTATACAAATCTACACAATTACTCTGTCTTAATTCATTGACGCTGAAATCCTCATATGAGAGATGAAATAGCATTATTCCCTTTTTTACTTAAATTTAACATATTATAGACATGCACATGATAGCAGAAAAAATCATTCATTTTTACAATATATCAGAAAAATGAAAGTGAGGAAAAAATATGCCATCTACGTATGCACATTATCGAATGGGACAAGAAGTGCTGAAACAGCTTTCCGGTCCTGTTCGGGAGATTATTATGGAAAATAAGGAGCTTTATGATATCGGTCTCCATGGACCGGATATTTTGTTTTATTATCATCCACTGAAAGTAAACCGTGTAAATTCCATAGGATACGGATTGCACGAACATTCGGGGAAATACTTTTTTGAGCGAGCAGCGCTGGTCATCGAGAAAAGTTCTGATGCGAAAGCAGCACTGGCTTATACTTTTGGATTTATCAGCCATTTTGCACTGGATGCAACTTCTCATGGTTACATAGACGAGAAGATAGCAGAGAGCGGAGTTTCACACGCAGAGATTGAAGTAGAGTTTGACAGAAGCCTGATGGAAGAAGATGGTCTGGATCCGATCCGTCATGAATTGACCGACCATATTATACCGTCTATGAAAAATGCCGAAGTGATCGCTCCGTTTTTCACTGGAACCAACCCGAAGCAGATTGAAAAAGCTTTAATGGGAATGATTCATTATAATCATCTGTTACTTGCACCTTCCGTTTTCAAAAGAATGTTCATTTATACGCTCCTTCGTCTGACCGGAAACTATAAAGAAATGCATGGATTAATAGTAAATTTTGAAGCAAATCCTGCCTGTCACGATAGTACTCAAAAACTGAAGCAGCTATATACAGTGGCAGTCGAGAAAACAGTCAGGCTGATCAATGAGTACAGTGACTATCTTACCAAAGGGAAAAAAATAAGTGCATTTTATAGTTGGACATTCAGCGGGGCACAGAAAGAAGAGGACTAAAGAAATGAAGAGCAGACTGACAAGAGAAGAGCGAAACTGGGTGTTATACGATATCGGAAATTCTGCATTTGTACTGCTTGTATCAACAATCATGCCAATCTATTTTAATCATTTGGCTGAAAATGCGGGAATTTCTGCGGCAGATTATCTTGCATTCTGGGGATATGCCGCATCTGCAGTGACAATCATTGTGGCCTTTATCGGTCCGATATTTGGAACCCTGGCAGATACACAGGGACTGAAAAAACCGATATTCACAATTACCATGCTGATTGGTGCCCTTGGCTGTCTTGCGCTTGGATTTGCCAGACAATGGATTGCCTTTTTATTGATCTATATCATTGCAAAGACCGGATTTTCCGGAAGTCTGATCTTTTATGACTCCATGCTCGGAGATGTTACCACCAAGGATCGCATGGACGACGTATCCTCGCAGGGATATGCCTGGGGATATATTGGCAGCTGTGTGCCGTTTATTATATGTCTCGGAGTTGTACTCGGGGCAGGATGGATCGGCATCAGTACAGAGATGGCTATGATGATCTCTTTTGCAATTGTTGCGGTCTGGTGGATTGCAGCGACGATTCCTCTTTTAAAAACTTATAAGCAGAAACATTATATAACGAGACAGTCAAAGGCAATTCAAGACAGTTTTAAGCGACTTGGCATCACCCTAAAAAATGTTAGAAATGAAAAAAAGATATTTTTATTTTTGTTGGCGTTTTTCTTTTATATCGATGGAGTTTACACGATCATCGATATGGCGACAGCTTATGGAACAGCACTTGGATTAGACAGTACCGGACTGCTGTTGGCACTTCTGGTAACACAATTAGTGGCTTTTCCCTTTGCAATTCTATTCGGAAGATTGTCAAACCGATATGATACAGAAAAAATGATCCTGATCTGTATTGCAGCATATTTTGGGATTGCAGTGTTTGCGATGTTTCTGAAAGAGCAATGGCAGTTTTGGTTTCTGGCAATTCTAGTAGGAATGTTCCAAGGAGGAATCCAGGCACTTTCCAGATCTTATTTTACCAAGATCATACCTGCCGAAAAAACAGGAGAATATTTTGGACTTATGGACATATGCGGAAAAGGTGCTTCTTTCCTTGGTACGATCGTGATCAGCCTTGTTTCACAATTTACCGGGCAAGTAAATATCGGAGTGGGAGCGATTTCGTTGTTTTTTATATTGGGTATGATTGTATTTAAAATGTCTACAGTGGAAACAGTATCAATGTGTGATGAGTGACTCTTCATCTGTTCAGATCAAGACAGATGAATGTACTTTTTTAATTGCTCATTCAATCACTTCAAATTTTATTGTGTACTCTTGCTCTTGTACTACATGATTATTAACCAGCTTTTCTATAATAATATAGTATTTATGTATCAGGTTCAAAAGCCTCCGAATTGAATGCCTACGGATTGCTCCGTGTTACGCGCTCGCACAATCCTGCATCATATTTATTGTATTATTTGTTTTCTAAAATATCAATAAATAATTTCTATATATTCTACATTTCATATAATGTTTTTAAATACTTATAATCTCAAGGCGAACAAAAGCAGGCTATTGCAGCCCGCTTTTGTTTACTTTTTTAAACTAATTTCAAACCATTTTTATATTATCCGGATGCCTTAATCATAATCCACGTCATTATCACCCATCAATATGTTGCTTCCGCAAGTCTGTCGTATACTCTTGTCTGCACCTCCATGTAATAGGCAAGTTCTGCATCGTTCAGGTCCTCACCTCCCCACTGGTCAAATTTCTTAGTGAAATCATCATACTTTTGCATGTAACTCATATAGTCAGCCATAAGTCCCGCATCTGTAGGATTTTTACTGTATTTCTCCATGAAATCACAATATTCGTTCATAAATGCCTCATAGCTGTCCATCGCTTCTTTGAAGTCTTTGCGAAGTCCATCCTCACCGACAGTAGCATTACCAGAATCAACGACCGGCTTCTGTTCTTCGGCTTTTGACTCTGCTGCGGTTTCTTCCGGCTTTCCCATCTCCGGTTTCTCAGTCTCTTGTTCTGTATTCTCAGTGTCAGCTACCGCTCCGGTACCTTTCTCCGGTTCATCTATACGGACCAGCATAATGTTATTGCCTTCATAACTCAGGGATAAATAGTAACCTTCTTCATTATAAGCCCTATAATAATTTTCTCCCTTATCATAATCAACATCAAAGCCATAATCTGAGCAATCCGCTACATATTCATCATACTCTTCCTTGCTGGTATCTCCTACATACACAGAAAAGTTCGTATCATGCTCGTAATTGAATTTCCCCGTCGTGGAAGATGGCTCCGGAAGAAGATCACCCGCTGTTCCGATGGGCCAGGTGATGGTTCCTAATTTCATAGGTGCTTTAACCGTAATTGTCAGATTGTCATCAATATGGGTCAGATTCAAAGAATAACCTTCCGAATCAAACGCATCATAGGAGTATGTGGACTTTTTTGTATCCACAATAAATCCCCGTTCCATACACTGATTCAAATATTTGTTATACTGCTCATCCGTAACCTTTTCCAGACTTACACACAATTCTTCCTCCGAGTTTATGAGAATGCTTCCATGATTTGAAGGAAATTGCGGTATTGCTTCTTTCAATATAACTGCAGACCAATCTGTTTTTTCTTTCGTATTTGCGGTAATAGATGCAAATACCCCCAATGCCAAAATGATAACGATACAAAGAAACCACCCTCTTTTATAGATTGGTTTCTTTGGTTTCTTTGGCTGCTGTGACACATCCGGCTGTTGCTGCATGGGCTGTGATGCCGTTGTTGTCTCAGCCTCTGCTTTGGTGCCGCATTCCGGGCAAAATTTTCCCTCAAATTCCGAACCACAATGTTTACATTTCATACCTTTTTTCCTCCTGTCATTCGAAGTTTTCCACTCCGCCTTATTTTTTCATTTCGTAGAATGTTTTCTGCTTTTAAAATAATTAACTGCAGTAACAATCAATTCAATACCTGCACAAAGCTGTACCAACGACCCGTTATAGAACATGGAAGCCAGCCAGAGCATCAGCAGACCGATCACTGCTGCAACCAGAATAACAATACCAACGCCAAAAATACCGTTCCGTAGCGCAGTCTCAAATACAAATATATTCATTTTTCTTTGATTTTCTGCTTCAATATTTTCAACACAGTTGTTGTAAATCTGTTGTATCTTTTTGAAATCGCTGTCTCCGGAAAACAATATTTCCGCCTTCTGATAAGTCTGCTCGAGTTTTGTAAGCCATGCCTCATATATCTCTTTTTCTTCTTCCCGCAGAACATTTGAGGAAGCAGCCATCATGAATTCAAAAATATCCTCTTTGGTGTTTGGTATGGGATAATTTTTGATCAGATCTGCTTTTTCCTTCGTTGTCTGTGCATGGGTAATATCCACATAAAATTTTCTCACCGAATCCGCCGCCTGTCTGCCCTGTACTTCACACCCACATGCCGGACATACCACGGTAAAAGAACTCAGCTCTTTTCCACAGTTGGTACAAAAAGCCATCTCCTTATCCTCCGCTTTCAAAATAGCTTTTTTTACTAGCAGTTTTCTCCGACAGTCTGGCAATTATCTGATTTGCTCTTTCAATCAGCTCGTCCATTTCTGTCTTTTCTTCTCTTAGCTTCTGCACTCGTTGTTCCAGCGCTGATCTTAATTCAGCTTCCGGGGCATCAATGATCCTTGTAATTTCCTTAATTGTAAAACCCAGTTGCTGATAAAACTTGATTTGCGCAATTCTCATTTCAGCATCTTTGTCATACAGTAAATGTCCATACTTATTCCGACCTGATGCCGTCACCAATCCCGCTTTTTCATAACCTTGAAGTGCTCTTCTGGATACACCGAGTGTTTCGCAGATTTCCCGTAATGTCATGCCATTTTTTACCTTCCCTTTCCAGCCTATAACTGCACGCAATGTGCAGTCAAAGACTTTATTTGGAAGTACCGGTTTTCTTCCGTCTTCCACGAAAGGGCATGTTTTTTTCGCGAATCGGAAGTAATGAAGGCATAGAAAAAGAGGACATCCCACACTTCCGGGATGTCCTCCTCTATATATCTATATCTTTTTCATACCTTATAAATATTTTCTCACGATCGGAATAAGTTTCAACAAATTCGTAATGAGGATACCGCAGATCACGCACACCAGTATCCACAGCCAGCAGGCAAAATACTCCGGAATTTTATAGACCCAATCTTCAAGTAAGAAGAAAAGCTTGTCACGAATAATATCTTCCAGCAAGTAGGTGCCAAATACACCGTTTCCTAAAAAAGTCAATATGCTGCATATTCGATCATTCAGGTGAATCTGCGTAAATGTCAGGCCTATCAGTAAATATATTCCCGGAATTATGATGGCATTAAACCAATAGGCATAAGCCATGGTTCCATTCACTGTGAAGGAATATCTGTCCATGAAATAATTCACTGTCACAACAAGCAAAACTGCTGCACCGATTACTACCGGCAGGTATCGCTTATCTTTGCATGCCGGTAGTACTCTGGTATCCAGGAAATACCCTAGCAAAGGATAAAATACGATCTGCTCCAACAGGGGTGTAATAAGTCCAACGGAATCAAATCCGGTAATCAGCTGTAACAGTGGAAAACCTAATTCAAACAGAATCGCAAGTCCCCACAGATACCAGTATAAGCTATTCTCACTGATTGCCGCTACCATACGTTGCAAAAACGGCAACAGCAATAAAAAGGATAAATAGGAATACAGGAACCAGTGCTGTGGCAATACTCCACCTTTATATAGTGCATTAAAATAGCCTGTAACCGATATATCTATTCCCTCCCGCACATAATAAATCAGCACTGTCACTGCGGTAACAATGAAGAATCTTAAAAATCTCTTTTTTAGTACCGTATTTATGCTCTCCTGTTTTCTTAACAGAAGCGCACCTGAAATCATAAAAAAAAGCCTCACCGATCCTGCAATTACAGGATATATCCAAATAGCAAGCTGGCTGCTTCGATTCATTTTCCCGAGATTGAAATACATCAGACCATTTACGGAAGTATGTCCATACAATACCATCATGATCGCCATCAGGCGTATTACTTCTATATAAATTTTCTTTTTTTGTCCCGTTGCCGCTCCCACGTGCTCCACCGTCTTTCCTTATAGATGATTCGATGTCTCCAGTATATCGGTTTTGTTCTTCCATTACAAGCCATTTTACATTAGTTGCAGTAGTCTTCTGTTCTTGTGATAGCAGAAGATCCGGTCCGACAGCATCTCTCCGTCTCCGTAGACGGCATTAATGCGTTGGACGGAGGTGCGGATCTCCCGGACATTGATGCAATGCACCGGATGAATGATGGCCTCATGAACACTGGGGAATGCGACATAATAATCTCCACCCATTTTCTCTGCCAGGATATCCTTCACTCCCGGGTAGAAAAAAGCCACCGCACCGTTCACTCTCCCCGTGGTGGTCACCAGATACCCACGATGTCCCTCCCTGCGGTTCCCCGGATGGATCAGTGTCTGCTGTCCGTCCTCATCCGGCAGTAAAATCCCCTCCTGATAAGGAAAAACCCTGCGGCAATCCTCGCCCAAAAACAGTCTGGGCGGCATCTTACGGCAGCTGTTCATCATGGCTTCCGTAAGCAGTTGCTGCTTCGTAAGCCTCCAGGGCAGTACCGTATCGCCGGAGGGCCGGATAAGCAGACTGCTCCCACACTTCTCGCAGGCCAGCAGATGAAGTACCAGCGCCAGATCTCCGATCTTGCGATAAATAGCATTCCCGAGATCCTGCTGATACCTGGAAAAATTCACCGGGCGTATGATCATATGACTTCTGCACGCCGCATAACTTAATGCGCCTCCCACAAAGGGAGCCTCTTCTTCACGATCCGTAAGACCTGTCGAGATCTCCGGCAGAATACTCTGCCATCCTTCCTGTCCGTATCGTTCATACAACGGCCGCACCAGCCAGTGCTGCACATATTCTTTTTCCTGTCGGATCCATAATGCACAAAGCATATCATCCTTAATCAGCATATTGTCTCTGCCGTACATACAGCGGTTCATAATATTCATGACATGAACCGTTGCAGGGTCGGAGCATACCATATGCTGTTCCAGCAGGCATATGGTCTTGTCCTGCGCCGTTTCCATATTCTGTACGTTCCGGCATAATTCCTTTTTAAATTCTTCGTATGTCATTGATCCCCCATGATTTTCATAATTTTGCGCACAAAAATAAAAGGTACCTGTTCAAAAAATTGGAAATCTCGACCGAATGGTCTATCAGAAATTCTTGTTTCAGAAATTTGTAACAGTTCCAACCCCTCGTGGATTGGAACAATTCCACCCTATCATAGTTTTTTTGCTTTGTCTATATGCGATTTCACCAAGGATATTTTTTGGATATTTTGACGAAAAAGAGAGGTTGCGGCATAAAAAAATCCCTCGTTTTCCGCGAAAACAAGGGATTTTTTTATGTCAAATAGGAACGTTGATCCGATCTAAACGACCCGTCGTACTGCCAGGATGGGACGATAATTCGCGTTGCTGACTTTGATGCCGGTACGCTGGGTGCTGGCATGTACGATCAGCCCTCCGCCGATATACATTGCCACATGTCCGTCATAACAGATCAGGTCTCCCGGCTGCGCACTGCTGTAATCCACACCGGTACCGCAGCTTCGTTGTTCATAGGAAGTACGGGGAATGCTGTAACCGAAGTCACTGTATATCCGAAAGGTAAATCCGGAACAATCTGCACCATTGGTCAGGCTGGTGCCTCCCGCCACGTAAGGATTGCCTATGTACTGGCAGGCATATTTTGCCAGCCGCTTACCCATATCGCTGCCGGATGCGTTGTCGATCACAGAAGTATAATTCGTGGTCGTGTAGCTTCCGGTAGCCGCTGCGGTGTTGCCTCGCTGCGCCTGTGCCTGCAGCTGTTTTAACTGTTTCTGTTCCTGCTGCAACAGCGCCTTTGCCACGGAAGCCTCCTGCTTTGCCTTTTTAATCTCTGCATCGAAGTTCGCAGATTCCTGTTTCTTCTTCGCCAGCATGACATCCAGCTCAGACTTCTGGCTTTCCAGATCTGCCTTGTCAGCCTCCAGCTGGTCTTTATCCGCCTGCAGCTGGGTCTTCTCTTCCTCGAGCTGATTCCACAGGGCCAGCACCTGTTCCTTGGTCTCTTCATATTCCTGCAGCTTCTGGCGGTCGTATTCGTAGACACTCTCCACGAAATCCATGCGGTTTAGCATGCCGCTTAAGCCGCCGCCCTGTAACAGAAGATTCACGTAATTCTCTGAGGAATCGTTCTCATACATCATCCGCATGCGGGTGATCATATCATTGTGCTGCTTTTCTTCCTTTTCTTTGGCAATATTGTATTCTTCCTGAGTCTGATCGATCTGTACCTGCTTGTCAGCAAGCTCCGTCTCCTTTTCAGCAATCTCATCTTCCTTCATGCCGATACTGGTCATGGTGTTGATGATCTCCGCATTCAGGTCATCGATCTTCTCCTGCACCAGATCCTGCTCATCCTGTAAGGAATTGATCTGGCTGTTGATGTTATTCAGCTGGTTCTGATGGTTGTTGATGCTGTTCTGCAGTTCACTCATGGAAGGTGCCGCCTGCACCGTCTCCACAGGGGATTCCCAGACGGAGCCGGTGGCAGTCAGTGTTACCGCTGCCAGAAGAAGAGCACTCACAATCCTTCTCCTCACGTTATTCACTTTTCTGCCGGCGGTTGTTTTTTTCATAAATATCTAATACTCCATTTTCCCTATATCCGGAGTAC
>OIZP01001408.1_pt1 | contig 12357 bp, 13 predicted proteins | sample 1588531 | NCBI WGS metagenome assembly OIZP01 (sample SAMN03283283) | human gut metagenome | biome: human-associated habitat; material: feces | host: Homo sapiens | place: Peru | collected 2012 | reverse complement strand
CTGTTTTAGTTGCTTCGTCAGCCCATTTTCTCATATGTGGTTTAAATAATTCTTCCTCACTTAGCGAATCGATCATTGCATAAATAGAATTAATATTATCATTCAACATATCTTTCAACTCCTGCAGTGACAGATACGCATATGTATCTGTGAACCATTGATATAATTCACCAAGCTGATTCCATTTAAAATCATCTGAAGGAGTTTTGACATGAAGACCTTTTCTTTCATCTGCTTCCCATTTAAGGACGAGCGTTGTCCATCCAACTTGGTAAGCGAGATTTTCTGCCGGAGTTCGGTCAACTTCATCAACCCTCTTATCCTTTAAAGATTCTGGAATATCATTAAATTCAAAAATATACTTTGCAAAGCTTTTATTTATCTCTTTTTTAAGTTCGTCTTTATTCTCGTATGTTCTCAATAGTCTATTTCTCCAAACTTCGATTTTATTATCAGATTTTTCGTAGCTTTCTTTTATTTAACAAATCCCATAAAATTACCCTTGTATTGTTTTCAACTTCTTTAATCTTACAAACAATCTCTTATCCTTCGGACACATATTTTCAAGTTCTTCAAGACTATATCTTCTCAAATCATCTTTGCATTTTATCACCATTCTAAATGCATCCATACACAGGAAGTCATCAAATCTGACTCCATGTTCCTTATCATTCAGATCTTCTACACTACGAAGCTTTATGCCTTGTTCTTCACAAATCTGATATAATTCCTGCAGCGTCGCCTGCCCCATAGACAGCATTTTATATCACAATACCATTACAATGATCAATCTCATGCTGAATTATCTGTGCCGTCCAGCCGGAATATTTCCCATGCTGCTTTTTAAAGCTCTGGTCAAGGTAATCCACCTCAATCTCCTGATATCTTTTGCATGGACGGACACCTTCCAATGAAAGACATCCTTCCTCTGTCTGATATGCTCCTGACTTCTTTGTAATCACTGGATTAATCATTGCAAACTGAAATGGTCCTGCTGCCACAACAATAATATTTTTGCTCACTCCGATCATGTTCGCCGCCATCCCTACGCAATGATCTAAATTTGCTCTTAAAGTATCCAACAGATCCGTTATCACCTGCTTGTCTGCTTCGGTCGCGTCCACTGATTTCTGCACAAGAAACATTGGATCGCGTGTGATTTTCTTTACCATTCGTTGATACTCCTTCCCCATTTCAAATTCTCTTTGCAATCTCAATTGCAACATATAATTTATCCATGTTATGGTTGGCATCCGCAAGCCCGGAAACATCATAAACTGCCTGATCTAATACATCCCCGGTAACTAGAAAATTATATAACTCCCATCCGTAAAAGTCACAGACTGCCTGAACCCCGGCAAGTTCCATCTCCACAGCAATGCAGCCCTCTTTTTTTCTCGCATCAAATTTGGCTTTTGTTTCCCGATATATTGCATCCGTTGTCCAGACTTTTCCTAAAACATTTGGAAGTTTTAATTCATCAAATATCGCTTTGACTGTTTTCGCATTTTTTACCTCTATGTAATCTGCCGGAGGTGCATAGTGATAACTTAATCCCTCTTCCCGATAACTGTGTGTCGGTATCACAAATTTACCTGTTGTCAGCCCACTGTCTAATGATCCTGCCGAGCCAAACATAATAAACTTCACAGCACCAGTAAGCCAGTTTACATCTATTACATCTCCACCTGCCAGTGCAGAACCGATATGACTTAAATATCCGGCAATTTTCATTCCCTCTATGTCAAACACATACACTGGTGTAATCCCATTGCAGCATCTTATTGCACCAACTTCCTGATGCTCATATGTATCAAGCATGTATTCAAATATCTGTTCTGAAAATACGATCATGCACTTATCACATAAATGTTTTTGTTCTCCATAAAAATCTTTTGTTCCAAATAAAACCTCTGAATTATCAAATGCATCTGTTATCATTTTCATCCTCCTATTCTGCTATAAACTCACTCTGTCCATTTATTAAAAGCTTTTTCTTCTTCATATCCACTCTCGCCATAGCACCATACTGCAAAACACATCTTGGAGCAGCATGTCCAAAATTCACATTATAAACAATCGGTAAATCTGGCTTATTTACTACCTTCACAAGAATAGTTTTATATTCATCATAGTATGCTTCATCCTGCGGTTTTCCCACCAAAACTCCACTGACAACGTCAAAGATACCTCTCTCTTTAAGGAGCACAATCTCTTTTTCAAACTGCTCTGGCACCGGCTTTTCTTCACAGGTTTCTATAAAAAGAATTTTCTCTCTCCATTCCGCTATATCAGGAAATAATCCATATTTTTCGCATACAGCTTTTTCGTCTTCATATCTCGTTGTTGTCAAAATATCATAGAAACTCTCTAAACATCCACCTAACAATCTGCCCTCAAAGTAGTCTTTTCCTTGTAATAGTTCAAATCCATGCTCTTCTTCATGTGCGATTCTCTCTGTTCCAACTGCCTTTCTTGAAAAATCAGTTCTCGCCTGATACCATATTTCACTTGATGTAATCTCACGATATTCATTTCCTTCTATATAGCTTTCAAATGCCTTCCTGCTATACGGCAGCATTTCATTAGAAATCTCTGCTAAGTCACATATGAAATTTGGACCATAATATGTAGACAATCCCAGTTTATAAAACATCAGATGATTTATCGTAGTATCCGAAAATCCGGTAAATAATTTTGGATTCTTTTGTACTGCTTTCATAAAGTCTTCATCTTCCATCAAATATGGCAAAGTTCTGTATGTATCATCGCCACCGATTGCACAAATAATCCCTGCAATAGAGTCGTCTAAAAAAGCATCTTTTAAATCTTTCGCTCTGGCTTTGGGATGCTCCTTTAAATATTCAATACCTTTTAATGTATTCGGCATAAATACTGGCTCTAATCCATATTCTTTTAACCTTTTTACACCTATTTCTATATCATGACTGCAAAATTCTTCGCCTAACATTCCGCTCGACAAACTGACAATCGCTACCTTGTCACCTTTTCTTAACTTTCTGGCATATTGCATGAGGGGCTCCTCCCTATTCCTATCTTTCTATTTTCCTATCATTACTGCGTTCTTAAATAGAACCAGATTAGAACCATTTGATAAAACAAATGCCGGAAGCCCACATAAATACAGGCTTTCGTCATTTTAGTCCATTATTCAAACTCGGCGTGTTCTTTATCATCCTTAACTATATTTATTTAAGTTTTATGCAAATACACGCCTATTTTTACATCAATTACATCATTTATAATGGCTTGCTGATTTTCTGTTACCAAAATGTTGCCACTCTTTATCAAATTTTCAACTTATTCATCCTTTCCCATTTCTCTATATCTCCCGTAGGGTTCTAATTTTTCTTTAATTTCTTGTTTGTCAGCCATTCTAATATCACATTTAGAAAATGCTGTCGCAATTAATTGAAGTTCAAACCAAACATCTTCTTTCAAAGAATTTGGTGGATTCACTATTTGTGTTTTCCCATTTTCCTTTCTCTCTAAAACCTCTAAAACCTCTGTATGTCTTTCATTAACAAACCATTGCCCCAACAAATTTTTGTAATATATTTCAATTACTAAGTCTACTCCTTTATATGCTTCTCTTGTTGCATCAGTGTTTATTCTATGAACATTTTTGGCACTTGTTACACTTAAATCTTCTAGTAACAAATTTATTTCATCCGTTTCGTATCTAACACTTACTTTAGTTTTTGTTCCTGCTTTTAAAAAAGGAACATAGTCTGGAAGATAATCCATATTAACTTTAGACTTTAAATTACTATTTTGAAGTTGCAAATATGAAAACACATAAATAGACATAGCCGGAGCATCTCCAATATTTTCGATCTTCAAATTTATATGTAATTGCCTACGTTGCTTATAAAAGCAATGCGTACCTTCACTTTTTATTGTTTTATAAACTATACAAGGTTGTTTATCAACCTTAAATTGTTTAATTGCTAACTTAAGCGAATCTTGTGAAGCCTTCATTTGCTTATATGTAAAAATCACATATATTAACGTGATAATTGCTGTAATAAACGCAACCATCACACTTAACAGGCCTGAGTATTGATTAATTAAATTGACTAACTCCATCATTGTATTATTCTCTCATTTATCTTTCTATACATCATACTAAAATCCAAAATACATATATATGTTATATCAAATCCCAGTAAATTAGCAATCTATCTCTGAAAATATTACAATAAAATTCTTATAACTGAAGTGAAAAGTTTATTTCCACTTTGAATAGGGCAAAGTAGATTTTAGTCTTTCATTTATTTCTACTTCCACCACTGTTGTATTTAGTCTTACTCTTTATATACCTGACAGCCATTGGAAAGGCAGGTATATATGAGTGCTAATAATTCTTTTTCACATTTAACTTTAAACGAAAGACGTATTATCCTTACCGGCATTACCAATGGTTCTTCCAAAACAGCCATAGCTCAGACTATCGGCAAAGATAAGTCTACGGTAGGCAAAGAAATAAAACTTCACCGTTCTCTTACGCACAAATGCAAGATGCCTCTTGAGTGTAACAATTACCGTAAATGTCCATTTGAAAGACAGTGCACCCCTGATTGCCCTGAATACTTCCCTTTTAAGTGTTCTCGCAGAGACAGATCTCCTGGTGCCTGCAACGGATGTTCCAACTGGTCGAAGTGCCGTTTTGATAAATATACTTATTCTCCAGAGGATGCTCATTCTGATTATCGGTCTGTTTTAATCGATTCCAGACAAGGGGTTAATCTTACTACTTCAGAGGCTAAAGCGATTGCTGATATTGTTGCTCCTCTTCTTAAAAAAGGGCAGTCTCCTTATCAGATCATTACCGGGCATCCTGAGATTGGCATCTCTGAAAAGACACTCTATAACTACATCGAAGGCGATGTGTTCCATGAAATTGCCGGCATTACTGCAATGGATCTGCGCAGGCAGGTTTCCCGCAAGATGTCCAAAAAGAAAGCGAAGGGGTACAAAAAGCGTGCAGACAGAAAGTATCTGCTGGGACGTACTTATAAGGACTACAAGATCTATATCGATGAAAACCCAGATGTGTTCGTTACACAAATGGATACGGTATATAACAACGAAACTACCGGACCTTTCATTCAGACATTTAAGTTCATTAACTCCGGAATTATTTTTGCCATACTTCATAATTCTAAAACATCAGAATCCATGAAACAGGGCGTTGACCTTCTAGAATCAATTTTAGGTACACAAGTATTCCGGAAATATGTGCACATCCTCTTAACGGACAGAGGCACCGAGTTCTCTGCAGCTGATGCTATGGAAACCGGTACTGATAACACAAGACGTACGAGAGTATTTTATTGTGACCCTATGCAATCCGGACAGAAAGGCTCTCTGGAAAACAAACACATCGAATTAAGATATATCCTTCCAAAAGGTGCTGACTTATGTTCTTTAGGGCTTGTGGATCAGGATGCATTAAACATCGTTCTCAGCCATGTTAATTCAGTTCCTGTGGAAAAGCTGGGCGGTAAGAGCCCCCTTGATGTTGCTGACTTTATGTATCACGATTTATTTGAGAAACTTAAAACTTTTGGGCTTCATAAAATAGAGAAAGATAAGGTTGTGTTAAAACCTTACCTTCTCAAAAAAGAGTCTGTGAAAATTTTTCTGTAAATAGGATTTTTAGGTCTTCTATGATAAAATATAAAATCATAGGAGGCCTTATTTTATGGCAAGAGAAAAGAAACCGGTACACAAAGTACAAATGACTGAAGGGAAAAGAAATATCATTCGTCAGCTCCTTGAAGAGTATGACATTCAATCCGCGCAGGACATTCAAGATGCCTTGAAAGATCTGCTTGGCGGAACCATTAAAGAAATGATGGAAGCTGAAATGGACGATCATCTTGGATACTCCAAATCTGAACGCTCAGACAGCGACGACTACCGTAACGGCTATAAGACCAAACGGGTAAACAGTAGCTACGGAAGTATGGAAATCGAAGTTCCACAGGATCGTAAATCTACCTTTGAGCCACAAGTGGTAAAGAAACATCAAAAAGACATTTCAGACATTGATCAAAAGATTATTTCAATGTATGCCAAAGGTATGACTACCCGGCAAATATCAGATACACTGGAGGATATCTATGGATTTGAAGCGTCAGAAGGCTTTATTTCAGATGTAACCGACAAAATCATGCCACAGATTGAAGATTGGCAGAACCGACCGCTTTCAGAAGTTTATCCGGTTCTTTACATTGATGCAATCCACTATTCTGTCCGCGACAATGGCATTATCCGAAAACTAGCAGCCTATGTTATCCTGGGAATCAATCAGGATGGTTACAAGGAAGTTTTAACCATTGAAGTAGGGGAAAACGAAAGTTCAAAATACTGGCTTTCTGTTTTGAATGGTCTGAAAAATCGTGGGGTCAAGGATATTTTGATCATTTGTGCAGATGGACTGACAGGCATTAAAGAAGCAATCGCTGCCGCCTATCCTAAAACAGAGTATCAGCGGTGCATTGTTCATCAGGTCAGAAATACCATGAAATATGTTGCAGACAAAGACCGTAAGCCGTTCTGCGCAGACCTAAAAACCATTTATCAGGCTCCAACCGAAGAAAAAGCATTGGATGCATTGGAACGGGTCACAAAAAAATGGAGCGAAAAGTATCCGAATTCCATGAAGAGCTGGAAACAAAACTGGGATGCTATTTCGCCAATTTTTAAGTTTTCTGCAGAGGTCAGAAAGGTTATATATACAACAAATGCCATCGAAAGCCTGAATGCTACCTACCGCAAACTTAATCGGCAGAGAAGTGTCTTTCCTAGCGATACTGCATTGTTAAAGGCTTTATATCTATCCACTTTTGAGGCAACCAAGAAATGGACGATGCCGCTTCGAAACTGGGGACAGGTTTATGGCGAGTTGAGCATCATGTACGAAGGACGACTGCCCGAATAAAAAATTTAAAGCTTGTTTTACAGGCGGAAATTTTCGCCTGCTCTTGACATGCTCGAATCAATACTGTTATATATAAAGCAAGGGTTGAATGCTCATTTGAGAGCCTTCAGTCCAATCATTATCATAGAAGATCACATTTACAGACTTTTATTCACACACTCGGCGTCACAAGACGCATATCTTAAATACAATCCGCTATGGTATGAGTAATGCCAGGATTGAAGCAACTAATAACAAGATCAAGCTCATTATCCGTAAAGCATATGGATTCAGAAACATACAAAATATGCTCGATATGGTGTACCTTGTATGCTCTGATATACGCATTCCACTTCCAAATCGAAAACTGAATGCCACTTAGCATGGATAAACACTGGGGTTGTGGCGGTTTTTAACCCACCATTACCCCTGAAGAGCCCTTTTAGTTCGTTATATATTAAATATACATATTCATCATGATTGTTTGAACCTTCATTAGCTTTTAGCATCATGATAAAATAATATAATCTACTTCACTCATAATTTTCATTTTAGATTTTACAACATCTCCGTTGCTCTCCTATTTATTTTACAAATTCAAGTTTTGCACTATTTGTCATCTTTTATCAAACATGTTGTGTGTTTTCTCGGTAATTTAATTGCATTAATATAATGGATATAATATATATTATAAACATATAAGATTGACTGTATTGAAAAGGAGAAGGCATCATGCAACCAGATTCTTTAGGAAAGAAAATACGACGTTTACGAATCAACAATTGTTTATCTCAGGCTCGCTTAGCCGAAGCCGTTGATGTTTCAACTAATTACATCGGACAGATTGAGCGTGGTGACCGTACCCCAAGTTTAGAAACGACTATCGCATTATGCAATGCTTTACACGCAAGTGTGGATTATGTTGTATCTGATGATATTTCCACCAGAGATGATGAAATTATGACAGATATCCGGGCACAGCTTGTAAAACTTACTCCTGATGAGAAACAATATTTTTATCATATGATCGTAGGCTATATCCAATTAAAGGGTGAAAATGCAGCAACAAAGACTCTGCTCGCAGCCAAAAAGGAGCTTTGACATAGGCTCCTTTTCCAGTTCTATATACAATTTGAATCTGCCTACATCTGCTTCAAAATATTTTTCAATCGATTTAGCATAAACACTCTAATATGAACACTGTAAATCATGCAAGATTCTGCAAAAATTCTATCGCCTCATATACATTAGAAAATGTAACGCTCTTTGTATTTAACCATTGGTTTCTGATATCTGTATCCTCTAGCTCTGGCAGACCATCCGGCAATAATGCTTTCACTGTTTTCTTTGAATTATCTACAGCTTTAGAATAATTGACTGCTATTTTCTCTGTTGCTGCATAATCCCCTTTTGCATAGGTTGGAACAAGCTTTTTCACTTCGCTAATAACCCTTTCCTTTTCAGGAACAGTAATGATTTTCGGAGTATAATATTTGTAATGCAGCATAAACCAATATTCAATACATCCACTCGTCATTAGCAGCCTTACTCGTATTCCCTGCTTTTTTCTCAATTTGCGAAGTTTCTTTATGATTGCAAGTCTGTCATTCCATTTTGGAATATCCTTTTCTTCCACATCATAGAAAAACCATATTTCATCCGTTACCTCTATACTGTTCTTATACTTCGGTGATTTTGAAAACTTTGCTTCTGCTTCCTCAAATAATCCGGTATCCGGTGGTCGTTTCAGGACTGCAACATCCGAAAAAGTTTTTTTCAAATAATCGGTATATGCCTGCTCGCTTTCACCTTCACAGAATACATATATCAAAGGCTTGGCTGGTTTTACCTTACGAGGCATTATTCCACCTCCTCTATCTCAATATCAGGAGTTGCTCCATATTTACCCAATAAATATCCCTTTCTGATATTATCTGTGGTTCTGGTTCCAAATTCACTGATACTATAAAGTTCTGATGTTCCGTCCTCACTGCTCTTATCAGCAAAATACAATTGATCCTTACGGAGTATTTCCATATTCATAAGTTCTGTATTGTGTGTTGTAAATATAAGCTGTGCCCCATTCGGATTCGACTGTTTGCTCTGGAATTTTGCCACAACAAAATCAACAAGCATTGGATGAAGTTCTTTTTCAATTTCGTCGATGATAAGAACGCCTCCCTTGTTCAGCACAGACTCAATTGCTGGTGCAATGGACATAAGTTTTCTCGTTCCATCGGATTCATCTGACAATTCCAGCGGATATAATACCTTTTCCCCTTTTGCATTGATTCCCTGATGTTTTGATGTTGCTTTGACTTCATTCATCTTAAGTCTTGTTTCAGAATTACTTGATGTCTCCGACAGAATATGCATGAACTGAGTTAATGCTGCTTTGACCCCCTCCGGCATATTCTCTGGAAAACTTAAATCATCCTTAACTTCTTTGCTGTCAATTTCAAACTGCATACTTTCAATACCAAGATCTGCTGCTTTAGCATAATCAGAAATTGCCTGTAACATATTGGTATCATTCGAATAATCCAATAATTGCTTTGGAATATCGGAGTAATCTCTTGAAAAATAAAGCAACTCTCGAAACCACTTCATTGCATTTATGCAAGCTATGTCATTCATTGTACAAGCCATTGAAAAAAACAACTGATTTGGAGCAACAGTCTCACTAATCAGCTTTCTTTTTGCTTTTTCTTCTGTAAAATTAAAGGATTGATTCTCCCTGTTAAAAACTAATGCTTTCTGTCCTTTTGGTGCATGGTACAAAGATTCCTTATATACCTTCTCCTTTGTTGCTGCAAAGGAATACCAATATTTAATTCCTTCCAGTGTATACACAAACTCAAATTCTGTCGGTTCATCTTTTGAATAATCATTTAATGCAAATGGAATTACTGGAATTCTGGCATTTTCATGCTGTGTTCTCTGGGCATTTTTTATAAATTGTACTGCCAGCCAGAATGCACGAATCACATTACTCTTACCTCCACCATTCTTTCCATATATAGCAACACTGGGCAGCAAATTCAATGTACCATACTTAATCAGACTATTCTTGAATGTTCCAAGCCCTGTCGCTTCCATAGACAATGTTGCCTCATCACGAAATGATCTATAATTTTTGAATCTAAATTCTATCAGCATAATCTCATCTCCAAATTTGTTTGCTATTATTATATGCATATTTATTTATAAATACAAGTTAAAATATCAAGTATTTCAATATTTTTATCTCAATTTTATTAGTTGTCATTAAATTGATATGTTTTAATATTTTTCTAAAATTCATATTGAAATTGTAAAAAAGTGTCTTCGACACCTCAACTCCCCTACCCCTCATTCATGAGGGGATTTAGGGGTTTTCTTTTTGGTTACTTTGTTTCATAATTATCTCATGAATGTTTTGCAAAAAATTTTTAGAGATAACTATGAAATAATTCAATATACTTTTCATCCTCGTGATGTTGTCATGGAAAGCATTGATAAGATGATCAACTGTGGTAACCCTTCTTTTGGTGGTGCCATGTATTGCAATGATCGTGCTACTGCCATGTCTTTTAAACTCATTAAATGTCCTCATCGTCATTGTGTCTTTACCATCGATGAAGAACTCAGACACTTTTTTCTTGAAGACCGTTCTCTTTTGAACTGCCTTTTTTCTTCTGTCCGCAGCGTTGTTCTAAATATGTTTTATAAAGCAAACAAATCCAAAAACTTTGTTCCAGGTGTTGTTTGTATATTACACACTTTTGGACGACCTCTCGAATGGAATCCTCATATTCATTGTCTTATTACTGAGGTTGGATTCTCTGACGATGGTTTTTGGCGAAATATAAGACATTTCAATTCTACCTACCTCCGTAAAGCTTTTCTGACTGCTCTTTTAAATGAATTAGAAAATCAAATCGGTCCTTCTTTTAAAAAAAGTTCATAACTTTTTTAAGTCTTAAATACCGCTGATACACTAACCAAATTTACAAGGTTAATTCTCCGTTTTCAAATTTTTCAAGAATTTTTTGGCGCTCTATACTATCTTCGGATTTGAATTTCTTACGCAAACTTATTACATCATTTGATTCTTTAATGCTACCTCTGTCTTTAATTATCCCTTTATTATATAAAATTCCCATAACAGCAGTACTCCTGTTAACCTTATTACTATTATTAATATAAATGTCTACAAGAATGTTATATAATCGCTGACAAGGCTTACAATATGACAAAATTGAAACAAATGATATCGTTTCCGGAGAGGCATCAATATTTTTTTTAATTATATCTAAATATCCCTCATCTCCCGTAGCCTCATACAATATTTTACCAATTTCAACACTTGCTTCACTTGGTATTTGTAATAAATAAGGGCTTTCTTTTAAAGCCTTGATACCATCATATTTTTTTAACTTAGGAAAAAATTGTGCTAATTCTATTTCATTTTTATTAAAAAAAGCATCCCAAATAATATCTTCTACTTCTTCCCGCTCCCAATCATATATTTCTTCCATCACTTTAGGATAATATCCATCCATTTTTTCTGATCCGTTTGCATTCAATTGTTTTATTAAACAATCATAAGCTTTACTATTTTGCATCTATAATTACCTCCTGAATAATAATATCATTTTCTTCTAGGATTGGTTTTTCTATATTTGACCAAACTTTTCCCACATAGCCATCAGGATGAGCATATGTCGCAATTCCTTCTGCGCCATTTGCATATTGACTTGACAGGGCATCCCATATTGGTTTCTGGGCTAGATTCGTGGGTGTATCCCATTCAGGATACATGCCACCCAATCCTCTCCAATTGTCAAATACTTGCCCACCCGGGGTTTGCTCCATTATAGTTCCGCCAATACTGTTTGCGTATGCAGCAGCGCCTTCTTTATTGCCACTCCAAAATACTGCACCATCAACTGGTGATGAAGTATCAAAATATGTTGCCATCTTTGCATAATCACCGTTTTTCATTGCCTCAAAGGCTTCTGCAATTTGCGTGTCGCTCAACCCTACCGCACTTGCTCTTTCAGAAAACTCATTAAAGAACGCTTTTTCATTATTTAAAATATATCTTGTAGCATCTTCTGGTAACATTCCATCAGCAAAATTCGAATATCCCTGTGTTGATAAACCACCCTTACTACCACTCTCCAGCAAATCACCCACATTCCTTAAATCCCATACATCCTCATATTCAACTTTCCGGGATACCAGCAATGCATCTGCCTTTTCCACTCCTGCCAGCTCGGCACCTGTCAATCCTTCTCTGCTTCCATTCTCCAGAAAATCCAAATATCTTTTTGCATCCTCCGGTGACATCATATCGGCAAATGATTCGTATATTGTCCCGCTTTCCTTTAACAGCTTTTCTCCGGATGCCACTGCTTCGGCTG
>OIZP01001406.1_pt1 | contig 12368 bp, 9 predicted proteins | sample 1588531 | NCBI WGS metagenome assembly OIZP01 (sample SAMN03283283) | human gut metagenome | biome: human-associated habitat; material: feces | host: Homo sapiens | place: Peru | collected 2012 | reverse complement strand
ACGCAGGTCCTGAGACTCGCAAGGCTTTCGCTGCAGCTATCAAGGGTGCTAAGACAATCCTCTGGAACGGTCCTGCAGGTGTATTCGAGTTTGACAACTTCGCTGGTGGTTCTAAGGCTATCGCTGACGCAATCGCTGAGGCTACTAAGGAAGGTGCATTCTCACTCATCGGTGGTGGTGACTCTGTAGCTTGTATCAACAAGTTCGGTTTGGCTGACCAGGTTTCTTACATCTCTACAGGTGGTGGCGCTCTGCTCGAGGCTATCGAGGGCAAGGTATTGCCAGGCGTAGCTGCTATCGAGAAGTAATTCATCAGAATGGAGATTCGTACACATACAATTCTTGATGGATGAACAAAGTAATATCTATCTTGTTTTGTTGTGACGAAGTATTGATTTATTGGATTCAATAGGTTACAATATATCAAACACTTTCAAGTCGGGGACACCCTTTATACGTGTCCCCGATTTTTCCATTTTTATTCACCCCTACTAAAAACCCAAAAATAAACATATTTTCATTTAGAAGATAGATCAATGGATTGGATTATCAACCTTTTTACGAACACCGAATCGGTGGCTCACATCGCCCTGCTCTATGCCATTGTCATAGCAGTGGGCGTGTATCTGGGCAAGATTAAGATTGGTGGTATTTCACTTGGCGTTACCTTCGTGCTCTTTGCCGGCATCCTGGCAGGACATGTAGGCTTCACTGCTCCCAAGGACATTCTGACCTTCATACAAGACTTCGGACTCATTCTCTTTGTCTTTATGATCGGTTTGCAGGTAGGTCCGGGCTTCTTTGAAAGCTTCAAGAAAGGCGGTGTGACGCTCAACCTGTTGTCGACGGCTGCGATATTCCTCAATGTCTGTGTGATGTTCGCATGCTATTATCTCTTCTTCGACACCAGCAACCCCAACAACTTGCCAATGATGGTGGGTACACTCTATGGAGCCGTCACCAATACACCAGGTCTTGGTGCCGCCAACGAGGCGCTGCTCAGCGTCTTCCCCAATGGTGCCCCAAGTATTGCCAACGGTTATGCCTGCGCTTATCCACTCGGTGTGGTAGGCATCATCGGTGCCACCATTCTCATCAAGTACATCTGCAAGGTGAACACCGCAGATGAGGAGGAGAAACTAAACGAAGAAGACGCAGCCAACCCACATGCCAAGGCGCACAACATGCACCTTCGTGTGGAGAATACCTATATCGCAGGACGCACTCTCCGACAGGTTTCCGAGTTCCTGAACCGCGACATCGTATGCTCACGACTGCTCCACAATGGCGAGGTGAGCATTCCTAACAGCCAGACTACCTTCGAGGTGGGCGACGAGCTGCTCGTTGTATGCGCCGAGGCTGACGCCGAAGCCATCAAGGCCTTCATCGGTCCTGAGATAGAGGCCGAATGGGATCGCGAGAAAGATGAGGTTCAGCACTTCGTGTCACGCCGCATTGTCGTTACACGTCCTGAGATGAACGGTAAGACTCTGGGCAAGATGCACTTCTCGAGTGTGTATGGCGTCAACGTCACCCGTATCTCACGCCAGGGAATGGACATCTTTGCCGGCCGCAACCACCACTTCCACGTGGGCGACAAGATTCTCGTTGTAGGTCCCGAGGAGAATGTAAACCGTGTGGCTGAAATGATGGGTAACTCAGTGAAGCGACTCGATGCGCCTAACATCGCCACCATCTTCGTAGGTATCATGATTGGTATCATCTTCGGCAGTCTGCCTTTCGCAGTTCCAGGAATGCCTGTTCCGCTGAAGTTGGGTATTGCTGGCGGTCCGCTGATCATCGCCATCCTCATTGGCCGTTTCGGTTATCACTTCAAACTGGTTACCTATACCACCACCTCTGCCAACATGATGCTGCGAGAGATAGGTCTTGTGCTGTTCCTTGCGAGTGTGGGCATCAAGGCTGGTGCCGGTTTCTGGGACACTGTGGTACAGGGCGACGGTATCAAGTATGTGTACACAGGTTTCCTTATCACCATCATTCCTATCCTTATCGTGGGCACCATAGCCCGACTGAAGTACAAGTTCAACTACTTCACTATCATGGGTATGATAGCCGGAACCTATACCGACCCACCAGCCCTGGCTTATGCCAATGCTTCCTGCTCTAAGGAGGCTCCTGCCGTGGGTTACTCTACCGTTTATCCGCTGAGTATGTTCCTCAGAATCTTCTCAGCCCAGATTGTGGTACTTTTCTTCTGCGGAGCATAGCGAATCATTTGCTAAGCAAAGACTCTCCGACAGCAGAAAGTTCACTTACTATATTTGAATTTTTATAAACGAAAATTTATAAATTATAAAAGAGGTGCACATTTTAAAAAAAATGTGCACCTTTTTTGTTGCTTATTCCAAAAATCTTTGTAACTTTGAGGCTGTAAGAATACCTATTGATACACCAACCTACAAAAAGAGAGAAAGCCTATGAAGAAATTTGGAATCCTATTAAGCCTGTTGGTCACTGCCACCTTGTCCACTTGGGCACAAGGAGCTAAAAGCATCCGCATAACGGAGTTGATGCCCAACAACCAAGCCAGTATCGTCGACGAGTATGGTGCCCACAAAGCATGGGTGGAACTGTCGAACACCTCGTTTACGACTTATAATATCCGTGGCATGTTCCTTACCACCGACCGACGTGTGCTCGACAAGAACATGTCGCCCGAGGAACGGCGAAAGCTGATGTGTCCCCTGCCGAACAACGAGCCTCGCACAACCCTTGCTGGCAAGAAAAGCATGATCATCTACGACCGATACCTCTGGCAGGAAGATTCAGAGAAGACGTGTCCCGACTGTTTTCCCAAGGGCAAGGGACACTTCAGATGGCTGAGCGAGGGCAATGGTCCTTTCCATTTGAAACTCGGACTGGTGCCTCTCAAGGAAATAGCGGATGCTTTCCACGAGAAGAACAACTGGATAGCTCTTTACGACGGCAATGCTGTCGACCTGATAGACTCTGTCAGCATTCCCTGGATGGCAGCCGACCAGTCATATGCCCTCAGCAAAGACCTCAGCAGCTGGAAGGTTTGCGCAGCCAAGGATGTCACTCCGGGCTATCTTCCACAAGACACAGGACTCAGCAAGCCACAGATTCTCAAGACGACCGACCCTCATGGCTTCGGCATTGCAGCCCTTTCCATGGGCATTGTCTTCTCCTGTCTGGCCCTGCTCTTCGTCTTCTTCTGGCTCTTCGGTGCCTATATGAAGCACAAACAGCGCATAGCACGTGCCACAGAGAAACACGCCACCTTATTATATAAGACGGGCAAGAAGACCATCGAGCTGACCTCAGAGATCAGTCATAAGACCAACGTGATGCTGAAGGAAGGCCTAACCACCAAGGGCATCGACAAGGAAATCTATATGGCTGTCATCTCGCTGGCTCTCAAAGAATACTTGGAGGATGTGCACGACATCGAACCGGGCATCATCACCATTAAGCCCAAGCAGACGAGATGGAACGAACCGAGATTCAATAATAAGTGAAGAACGAAGAGTGAAGAACGAAGAGTGAAAAATTCAACCGCTTTACTGATACAAAATAAAAATATTAAAGAATAAAACTATGGCAAAATACCAATATAAAGTAAAAGGCGTAGACTACGAAGTAGAGATACAAGATATAGAAGGCAATATCGCCAATGTAACCGTCAACGGCATCCCCTTCGAAGTGGAGATGAAGCAACCTGTCAAGGCTGGCAAGCAGAAGTTCCGCATAGCGAATGAGGCTACTGATGACAAGGGCGGAGTATCGTCTGCCGACAGTGCCAAGACTAACCCAACAAGCAGTTCTGCCTCCTCTGCAAATGCCGAAGCAGCTGCCAGCAAGAAAGCCTCAGCAAGCGCTGGTGGCAAGCCTGTGGTAGCTCCACTGCCTGGCACCATCAACGACATTAAAGTAAAGGTGGGCGACAAGGTGAGCGCAGGAGATACCGTAGTGATTCTCGAAGCCATGAAGATGCAAAACAACATCGAGGCTGAGACTTCGGGCACCATCGCAAGCATCAATGTCAACAAGGGCGATGCTGTCATGGAAGGCGACACCTTGGTAACGATTGCTTAACCCCAGAGAGCATTGCTCTTACCAAGAATCCATCAACATAAAACCCCAACTTAACGAACGACTATTATGGATTTCATCATACAGAATTTTCAGGAGTTCCTGACCTATACAGGCTTTGCCAATGCCACGGCAGGAAACCTCATCATGATATTGGTGGGAATCGTCTGCATCTGGCTCGCCATCAAGAAAGACTTCGAGCCACTGCTGCTGGTGCCCATTGGTCTCGGCATCATCCTGGGCAACATTCCCTTCCGCACCGACGCCGGACTGGAGATTGGTCTCTACGAAGACAACTCGGTGCTCAACATCTTCTATCAGGGTGTGCGACAAGGCTGGTATCCCCCACTCGTCTTCCTCGGCATCGGAGCCATGACCGACTTCTCGGCATTGATTTCCAATCCGAAGTTGATTCTCATCGGAGCCGCAGCCCAGTTTGGCATCTTCGGAGCCTACATGATAGCCTTGGCTTTAGGCTTCGAGCCCAACCAGGCAGCAGGCATCGCCATCATCGGAGGTGCCGACGGCCCTACAGCCATCTTCCTGTCGAGCAAGCTCAGTCCTAACCTCATGGGAGCCATCGCCGTGTGCGCCTATTCCTATATGGCACTGGTACCTGTTATCCAGCCCCCGCTGATGCGACTGCTCACCACGAAGAACGAGCGTGTCATCAAGATGAAGCCAGCCCGACAAGTAAGTCAGACCGAGAAGATACTCTTCCCCATCATCGGCTTGCTGCTCACCACCTTCATCGTGCCCAGCGGTCTGCCGCTGTTGGGAATGCTCTTCTTTGGCAATCTGCTGAAAGAGAGTGGCAAGACCACACGCCTTGCCAAGACTGCAGGCAGCAGCCTCAACGACGTGATAGTGATGCTCTTGGGACTTACCGTAGGCTGCTCCACCCAGGCCTCAGAGTTCATTACCCTCAACACGGTAAAGATCTTTGCCCTCGGAGCCTTGGCGTTCATCATCGCCTCAGCCAGCGGAATACTGTTTGTCAAACTGATGAATGTGTTCTTGCCAAAGGGCAAGAAGATCAACCCACTGATAGGAAATGCTGGAGTGAGCGCCGTACCTATGAGCGCCCGTATCTCCAACAACCTGGGTTTGGAATACGACCGACACAACTTCCTGCTCATGCATGCCATGGGACCTAACGTGGCGGGTGTCATCGGTTCGGCCGTAGCCGCAGGAGCTTTGCTGGGTTTCCTCAACTAAGCTCCCACTTCAGAGCCTCCCAAACCTTCGCCTGACACACAGTAAAAAAAAACATTCGGAGCCAGTTAAGCCTTCGCTTAGCCGACTCCGATTTATATTTCATAGCCTGTCAAGCCTTCGCTTGGGGCTCTGTCTGACTTCTTTCTCTTGCTCTGTTAGGCTTCCTCTTCGTCGGCCAACTGCTCAAGTGAGTGCTTGCTGCTTCCATCGAAACAATGGGTGCACACCTGGCACTTGGGCAGTCCGATAGCCTCTATGAGCTGCTCGATGGTATTGAACTTCAATGTGGTCAATCCCAACTGTCGGGCTATCTCTGCCACCATTCGCTCATATTCAGGTGAGCCTGTGGTGGCATATTTGTCAAGGTTCTTATTCGCATCGCCCTCAAACTTCTCGATGATGCGGCGTGTGATCAGCTCCATGTCGCTCTTGGAGGAGGTGAAGTTGATGAACGGACAACCGTAAACCAATGGAGGACAAGCGATACGCATGTGGCACTCCTTGAGTCCTGCCTGTTCGAAGAGCACCTTCACATTGTCGCGCAACTGGGTGCCTCGCACGATACTATCGTCGCAGAACAGCACTCGCTTGCCTTTCAGCATATCCTTGTTGGGGATGAGTTTCATCTTGGCCACCAACGAGCGCATGGCCTGGTTGGAAGGTGTGAACGAACGTGGCCAGGTGGGAGTGTACTTGGCGATGCAACGCTGGTAAGGCACTTGCTTGCCGGCAGCATAACCCATCGCCATACCTGTGCCCGAGTCGGGGATACCGCTGCAGCAGTCCACCTCCACTCCGTCGGTCTTAGCCATGTTGAAACCATTCTTGAAGCGCACTTCCTCCACGTTTCTGCCCTCGTAGGTAGATGTAGGGAAACCATAGTACACCCAGAGGAATGAGCAAACCTGCATGCGCTTGTTGGCAGGACGTATCTGCTCCATGCCGTCGGCTTTGATCTTGACGATCTCGCCCGGACCTACATTATACTCCACCTCGAAGTCGAGATTAGGAAACGAGGTCGACTCGCTCGAAGCCGCATAAGCGCCTTCCTTCTTACCTATTATAATAGGTGTGCGTCCCCAGCTGTCGCGTGCACAGATAATGCCGTCCTCGGTCAGGATGAGCATGGTGCATGAGCCCTTGATGTGGTGATATACATTTTCGATACCCTCTTTGAAGGTCTTGCCTTGAATAATGAGCAAGGCAATGAGCTCCGTAGGGTTGGTCTTGCCCGACGACATTTCAGCGAAGTGCATGTTCTTGTCGAGCAGGTCCTTGGTAAGTTCCTCTATATTCAGAATCTTGGCCACCGTACAAATGGCGAATCTGCCAAGATGCGAGTTCATGATGAGTGGCTGGGCATCAGTATCGCTGATGACTCCGATACCCGATGTGCTGCCTTCGAACTTGTCGAGTGATGGCTCAAACTTGGTGCGGAAGTAAGAACTCTCCAGGTTGTGGATGGACCTTACGAATCCCTTCTCCTTGCTGAATGTTGCCAAACCGCCTCGACGTGTGCCGAGATGTGAATTGTAATCGGTGCCGTAGAACAGGTCTGCGACACAGCTTTTCTTGGATATTGTCCCGAAAATGCCTCCCATAAAATTTTATGTTAATGTATGTAAGAATCAAAATTCCGGTGCAAAGGTAATACAAAATTTGCGATTATGGAATTTTTATGTATAAAATGTTACTTTCTTATTGCACTTTTTTTCTAAAAATGCATTCTTACATCCACTCCACACTGTATGGGATTGCCTCTCTGGGCAAAGTACTGCTTGGTGCCTGTGGCAGCATTGTCCACGGCGAAGGTGTTGTAGCGGGTATTGCTCAGGTTGCGTCCCCACAGGCTCACCACAACCTTACCCATGTCGGCATCGATATGTGCGCCTGCCACGGCATAGAACTTCTGCGCATAGGTGTTGGCGTTGTCCCAGTAGGTCTTGCCCTGTGCGTTGACGTTGGCACCGAGGGTGACGCTTCTCAGCCAAGGCTTTTCCACGTCGAAGCGATAGTCGGCCGAGGCTGCCAGGGTGTGCTGTGGCACATAGGGCACGTACTTGTCCTCGTAGCTCACAGCCTTATCGCCCTCACCGTCCACATACTCGTCGAACACGGCACGGGTATAGCCATACGACAGCATCCAGTCCAAGTGTCCGTCCACGACCTGTCCCTTGGCCGACAGCTCCAGTCCGCAGGTATGGCTCTTGCCGGCATTCACCATCATGCGTCCGAAACCATAGTTGCCCGCCATCACCGACAGTTGCTGGTTTCTCACCTTCATATAGTAGGTGCTCACATCCACATGCAACTGGCCGTCCATGAGGTTGAGATGCGTTCCCGCCTCATAGTTCCACGAAGTCTCGGGCTTGTAGGCGATGGTGTGGTTCACGTTGTCATAGTCTTCCGGTGTATGGGGCACGTCGTAGCTTCCTCTCATGGCCTGCTGGCGGTTGGCGTTGAGTTCGGTCTGCAGGATATCGCTGAACATCTGTATGTTGTAGCCTCCTGCGCGATAGCCTTTGCTCAGGGTGGCATACACGTTGCTGCCCTTTGAGCCTAAGCGGTAGCTCAGTCCCAGCTTGGGCAGCAGCTGCTCGAAGCCATCGTGTGCCTTGCCGTCGAGCATCGAGCGCAGTGTGTTCGTGGCCTTTGAGCCCATCACGTTGGCATTCATCTTCATGTATGCCATGCTTTCATAGTGTATCTTGGTGAGCATATAGTCGTAGCGGGCACCGAGGGTGAGTACCAGTCGTGGGGTGATGTCGATGTTGCTCTCATGATAGAAGCCGATGTTGTACTGGGGTGTATGGTAGGTTCCGGGTGCTCCCATCTCCACGTTCATGCTCACGCCTCCAGCCCGCTCTATCATCTGTGCAGCCAGAGCGAGGGCCTGTTCATGGGTCATGCCGGGACGCATCATGCGCTGGGCCATAGCCTGCAACATGGCGCCATACATCTGCTGCTGTATGGCATTGCCTATGGGAGTGGTCATGGCAGATTCGAAGAACACGGGGCCGTTGGTCTTCAGCCATTGTGCCGAGAAGAAGGCTCCCGCAGCCCAGTGCCACACGCCTCCTAAGGGTTTGCGGCTCTTCAGCGAGAACTCCTGTGTCATGGCGTTCTGCAACTGGTCCTGCATCATGCGCATATAGTCAGCCTCCAGATAGTCCTGGTCCATGTACATGTGGTCTTTCAGATACTGATAGCTCGTGGTGGATGCCAGCGAGAAGGTGTTGGCATCGTAGCTCAGCGTGAGTCCGGTGATGAGATTGTTGCGGCGATAGCTGCCTGGGAAGGTCGATGCTGGCTGCTCTGCCTTGCCCGTATTCAGGTCGAGCGATCCATAGGGGAAGGCACTCTGGTCTACATACTGATAGTCGGCCGTCACATTCACCTTCCATCCCGAATGCAGTCTGCCGGTCAGCATCAGCTTTCCGCCAGCCTCCTGGTAGTCGTCAGCCCTCTCGCCCGTGGTGGTATTGCGGAAGAAGCCTGTCTGCGCATTGTAGAATCCGCCCACCATCAGGGCTACGTCCTCTCCTAAGCGCTGATAGTGCGAAGCCTCAAGATTGCTGTAACGACGGCTGCCATAGCCTATCCTCACGTCGGTGCCCTGATAGTCGAAGGCATTGCGCGAATAGAGTCTCACCAGTCCGCCCTCGGTATTCTGTCCGTAGAGTGTTCCCTGCGGACCTCGCAGCACGTCCACACGACTCAGCTGATAGGTGTGCAGATTGAAAGCCGACTTGCTCATCACGGGTATTCCGTCCACATACACACCGATGGCAGGACTGTTCACACGGCTGCCTATGCCTCTCACATAGACTGCCGACGAGAGACGGCTGCCATAGTTGGGCATTACGAAGTTGGGGATATACGACGACAGCTCGCGCAGGTCGCGGGCTCCCAACCTGTTCATCTCGAAGTTTCCGAAAGAAGTGCTGCTTAGTGGTTGCTGACGCAGGCGGAAAGCCTCCTTGGGTTGCGACACGACGACCACCTCGTCTATGTCGTACACCTTACTGCTATCCACCGAAATACTCTCTGCCTTGCCTGTTGCAGCTGCCAATATCATGGCAACGCCCATCATGATTCTTTGTGACATGTACCTTTACTTTTTTTCTTTAAACTTTCGCAAGTAAGCTCCAAACGCCCTGTAAGGGACAAAAGCGCCACACGCCCTGAAAGGGCAGAAGCTCTTAGCCCAGGGCAGCGCCCTGGGTTATTCCAGGCGTTAGCCTATCGCCCTGTAAGGGCAAAAGCTTTTAAAGCTCCTGGCAATACATAAAGCTTTTGCCCTTACAGGGCGCCTTGTCGATTGCCAATATACCCAGGGCGATGCCCTGGGCTAAGAGCTTCTGCCCTTTCAGGGCGTGCTGCTCCTAAGAGCTTTGGGCTTTCTGCCCGAGTCACCTTTCAGGGCGTACTGCTCCTAAGAACTTTGGGCCTTCTGCCCGTACTTGAACTACCCTGCGAAAGTTGAGTTCTTGTATTATTTTTTTCGTTGTTTTCTGTTTTCGGGTGCAAAGGTACGTAGTTTTTCTGCGCTGTGCAATCCCCATTTATATGGAAAATGAAGGGTTAGCAGGTTCAGAAGTAAGAGAATTCAGAGAGGTCAGAGTTTCTTGAATCCAGAGCCACCACAGTATTGACAGGTGATTTTTCCACCGCAGACTTTACACGGAGTACGATCCTTGGAGTTGGAAGTGGCTTTGCCCGGATGGTTTTTGCAAGACTGGCATACGCCTTTGCCATTGCATGCAGTACACCTGTTAGCGGTCTTGGTAGAAGCAGAACTGCCAGCCGTTGCCGTACTTGCCGACGAGGCTGCACCTCCACCGCCCGAATAGGCCGCACCAGACGACTGGTTGCTGCTGCCAGTGATGTTGGAAACCGTGGTGCCCAATGCACCCAAGAGAGCTGCTGCAAAAATTGCATTGTTGCGTTCGCGCTCTTCCTGCAGGGTCTGACATTCCTTGCACAAAGTCAACATCTTGGATTTAAAATTAGTCTCTACGTCTTCCGAGACGCCTGCACACACGACAATAGTTTTCGACTGAGGAGAAAAATACATGCCGTCGGCCAGATAGTCGGCCCTCTTCAGATAGTCCATAGCAGCGAGCACATCATTGTATTTCTTTAATTCCCTGTAACATTTCAGCTGCATATATTTCAGTTCATAAGCGAACATTCCGTTTCGATCGTTCATACCATCAATATCGAATGCCATAAACTGCTCGATACAGTGCAAAGCCTTACGGTATTCGCCCAAGGCATAATACCTTTCGGCATCTTGCACCCACACATTATCCTTATACAGTTCTCTGTCGTCCGACACCTTACTCGTGTAATAATAATGCTTCCACCGATCCATATAGTCGGCATACTCCATGCTTTTTGCTTTGGCGCTATCCTTACGGCAAAGGTCGGCAACCTGCAGAGAGTTCAAAGCATTGATATCGATAACAGAAAAGAAATAATTGTCGTCGAGCGAAGCCAAAACGTTCGAATAACCAAAAGACTCTTTGATATTAGACAGGGCACTGTTCAGAAAAGGCTGATAGACGATTCCGTCGAGACTGTAGGCAAGAACATTTATCACACCCCTGTTCACATTATACAATTGGATGGGCTGAGTTTCCATCATCATATTGCGTATGGCAAACACGGAGTCGTTGTACCTGCACAAGGGCACCAATTCCTCAGGAATGGGCAAAGGCTTGCCAAACAAGTCCCACGACTTCGTCTGTCCCTGTATCCACGTGCCATGCAGGATGGCATTGTCTTTCTTTGCCATCTTGAGCACCTCTTTCGGAATGTCTTCACGATACTTGTAGGCAGCTTTGCGCAGCCGCTCTTTATCCTTCTCCAACGAGAACGAAAGAGCATTCACCAGCGACTTCGACTTAGCTTTGTCGTAGGCTTTCTGATAGGCACTCTGTGCTGAGGCACCAGCACAAAACATCATGCAAAACAAAGCCAAAAGGCTTGTCATTTTCTTTTTCATAGGCTTTTTATCATTTATTGAATGTATGACAAAGATAGCCAATTTCTTTGTCATCTGCAAACGCCTTTTCGGCCCAGACGATTTCAAAACATCAGTAAAGATGCCTAAGCGGACAAATTCCGTGCTTATCTGGTAAAAGAAAAATCCCCCAGACCCTGGATGATTGATATAGGGTCTGGGGGGAAAGATACTGGACCTATTAGACCTGGAAAAACAGGTGGCGGTTGTTGGGACTGCATCATTTACAATTGGACAGCTAAAAAACTTGTCATGACAAGTGTCACTATTGAATATATGGATGGCACTGAGCTAAAGATATCAAAAAAAGAAATTAAATACATAAGATAATATCGGCAACTAACATTTCTATATCTTTTTCTAACAATTTCGCCCCCGACAGTTCTACTTACAGAACTATCGGGGACGAATTTTCTTTATATATCCACTTTTCACATCGGCAAGACCTCATGCTTCTGCCGTCTCTCTCCACCGGCTGCATCTGGTTGAAGGTTATCACAGTTGGTTGTGATAAGAGGCAGGAAGATACCCGAATGTTAAAAATCATGCCCTATAAGCATAAATGCTTACGATTTGTATCCCCATACATTCTATTTCCCCATTCTCGAATGCAGCAGTAGCAAAATCCTCGGCTTGAGCCTCATCCGTTGCAGCTACATAATAGCTCACCATCTCTCCCAACTCTGTCTCTATCTGAACATCAAAATAATCCATAAGCAACAATACTATTTATTTGATTCTACATTTTTATTTAACATATCATTTGGTACAGAATTTCTTACCAAAGCCTCCCTATAAACATCCATCATTCGTTTTCTGAGATGCAGCGGCGCAATCACTTCCAAAGAACGGCTTCGAGACAGCAATGCCATCACAAAGTCATTGGTAATCTTGACATGCACAGAAATCTTGAACACTTTACCATCATCCACTAAAACCCTCTGAGTATGATGCAGTGGCATCGCCTTCAAGAAATAACCATCCCTGTTATCATATTGCAAGATAACCTCCTCTACGGGCAAACTCTCGTCATTCCAAATACCAT
>OIZP01001405.1_pt1 | contig 12403 bp, 8 predicted proteins | sample 1588531 | NCBI WGS metagenome assembly OIZP01 (sample SAMN03283283) | human gut metagenome | biome: human-associated habitat; material: feces | host: Homo sapiens | place: Peru | collected 2012 | reverse complement strand
AGGAAATCAAGGAGCTGGAAGCCAAACGAGCCGACCTTGACAAGGAGATTGAAGGGTATTTGAAGGAATTGGGATTGGTGGAATAAATTTTTTGTACCAGGTTGGTACAATTTTAGAAGAACGTTTTATATGGCTGAGAAAGATAATATACCAGAAATGCGTCCTACGTTTGATGCTATCCGCAGGACTGACGAAAACAACAAGGAATATTGGAGTTCGCGCGACCTTTGTAATGCTATGGGATATTCTACTAACTGGAAATTCCAAAATGTCATAAATAAGGCAATTGCCGTAGCCAATCAAAAAGGTATGAAGATTGATGACCATTTCAACCAAACGGTTGATATGGTCAAGCTCGGTAGTGGTGCATATAGAAAGGTGAACATATTCCGTTTATCTCGTATGGCGTGCATGATTATAGCTGAAAATGCAGACGGAAAGAAACCTCTGGTGCAACAAGCAAGAGAATATTTTTCGCAGTCCGTTTCTACCACAGAACTTATCCAAAACTCACTGGAATCCAACATATTGCTGTATAAAACAGCACAAGGTGAAACACGTATTGAAGTGATATTTAACAACGAGACATTTTGGATGTCGCAAAAACGCATGGCAGATTTGTTTGGCGTAGACCGAGCAACGATTGCTTATCACCTTTCTCAAATTTATGAAAGTGGAGAACTTACAAAAGAGGCAACTTGTAGAAAAATTCAACAAGTTCAACTTGAGGGTGAGCGTGATGTTGAACGTACTCCTTTGTTCTACAACCTTGATGCCATTATTGCCGTAGGTTACCGTGTGAACAGCTATCAAGCAACTCAATTTCGTATATGGGCAACTTCTGTGTTGAAGGAGTTTATCATCAAGGGGTATGTACTTGATGACGAACGCTTGAAACAAGGCAAGCATTTCGGCAAGGACTACTTTGATGACTTGCTGGAACGCATCCGTGAGATACGGACGTCTGAACGTCGCTACTATCAGAAGATAACGGATGTATATGCAGAGTGTAGTGCTGATTATGATGCAAAATCAGAAAGTACCCAATTGTTCTTCAAGATGGTGCAGAATATGATGCACTTGGCTGTCACACATCATACCGCAGCAGAGATTGTCTATAACAGAGCTGATGCCGAACAACCGCACATGGGGCTTACCACATGGAAAAAAGCACCTAACGGACGAGTACAAAAGTCGGACACAATTGTAGCCAAGAACTATTTGTCGGATACCGAACTTAATCAACTCAATGGCATAACTACTTCATTCCTTGACTTTGCTGAGACTCGTGCCCAACGCCATATCATTACAACAATGGAAGATTGGCGAAAGCGACTTGCCCAGTTCCTTGCGGCAATGGACTATGAGGCAAACCCTTCGGCAGGAACTGTTTCGCAAGATGAAGCAAGAGCAAAGGCTTATGGAGAATATGAGAAATACAAACTCATCCAAGACCATTCATATATATCTGATTTCGACAGATTTAATAATGGTGATGACGATATGCCTCTGCTGCCTTTCGACCTCAAGCCAAAGGAGAACTGAAATCTTCCACAACTTGTGGAAATTTTAGGGAAATAATTTGTCCACCAAGCTGGTAGACTATTTCAGAACAATCAAATTAAGGATTAAAAATGACAACGACAAAAAATAACGAACATAAGAAACTCAATGTCCCAAATCTCAGATTCCCTGAGTTTCAGGGGGAGTGGGAGAAGTGTAAGTTGGGGAATATTGCTAATATCACGGGAGGTTATGCTTTCAAATCCGATACTCTGAATAGTATTGGCGGTAAATATCAAGTTGTAAAAATGGGAAATCTATATCAAAATCAACTTGATTTACATCGTTCTCCTTCCTATACAAACATTTTAACCTCCAAAGCCGAAAATGTAATCTTGCGAAAAGGTGATATAGCAATTACTTTAACAGGGACGAATAATAAAAGAGATTTTGGATATACTTATATTTTCATCTGCATAAAAGAATTTGTTGTTAAATCAACGTTGTGGACTTATTCGAACTAAAGGTGATCCGTATTTCTTATCTTGCTTATTGAAAACGTATGCTTTTCTGAACCAGTTTTTTGAATCTGCAACTGGCGGAACTGGTAATCAAGCAAATGTAAGCACAAAAGCTATGGAGATGTTTTCTGTAAATACACCGTCCTTGAAAGAACAGAAGAAGATAGGTGAACTAATGGCTTTGCTTGACGAGCGCATTGCAACTCAAAACAAAATCATTGAGGATTTGAAGAAGCTAAAGTCTGCGATTGTTGAAAAGGTCTTTTGTTCTCCATACCAAGAATATCCAATGTGTCGTATTGAGGGATTTGAGCAAGCACTGTCTACTTACAAGATTAGTGACTTTAGTTCTCGCATAGCTACAAAAAACAAGGATTCCAAGTGTTCATTAGTGCTAACTATCGCTGCCCAATATGGTTTAGTTAATCAAGAGTCTTTCTTTAATAAATCCGTTGCAAGCGAAAATCTTACAGGATATTATTTGCTTCATAAAGGAGAATTTGCTTATAACAGAAGTTACTCTGCTGGATATGATTGGGGAACCGTCAAACGATTAGACAATTATGACGAAGGTGTACTATCAACTCTTTATATATGCTTCAAAATAAATGAAACTATTGTTGATTCTGATTATCTTGCCTATTACTTCGAATCAACTAAATGGCATAGAGGCTTGTCTGATATTGCTGGTGAAGGGGCAAGAAATCATGGTCTGTTGAATGTCTCTATGGCAGATTACTTCAACACCAAGCATCGGTTTCCTGTAATTGAAGAGCAAAAGGCTATAGCCAAAATGCTAAATGCCATTACAGAGAAAGAAAGGAAAGCTATCCTGTTGGGAGAATGCTATCAAAAACAAAAGCAATATTTGCTTTGCCAAATGTTTACATAAACATCTGACGAAGCAAGTATTGTTTCTGCGAACCGAATAGTTTCAATATACTTTGTTCAAAATCAATCTTGGAGTTTAGAGCGGATGGCATCTTTGCTATATCTTGTTGCTTTTCTTTTATTGGTATTGGGCAACGTATATTGTTTAGATCTTTCAAGTAGGCTGTTTTCATCGTACCTTCTGTAACAATACGACTAACAGCTTTTTTGAAGTAAGATGAAGACATGAAATAATACAAAAACTCTACATCAATGTTTGGCTTTGGTACAATTCCCAATATTCCTTGTTTAGTACAAACAGGATATGTGGTTATTGTGATTTCTCCAATGGTTGCACCATTGGAAAATAGGATGGAACGTGAAGGCACAAGCCAAGCAGATGATTTTTGCAAACCAAGTTCTGTAATAAATTCTTTATTCTCAGTCAAATACTTCTTCTTCAAATCGTCAATTTTGATAAATGGTATCTTGCCATTATCGTAGAAGCTGGCATTTGAGGTTGCTGGAGTTCCACCCTCACCGGCCATTTCATACAAAGAACCAAACTTTGCAAAATCAGTATCAAGGGAGTTTATCGCATAATCTATAATCGCAGACTTTAGCTTCTTCAAATCCTCAATCAGCTTGCTTTGGGTAGCAATACGCTCATCTATTAAAGAAAGTAAAGTGCTGATTTTCTGCTGCTCTTTGTTGGATGGGAACGATACCGTTAAGCCTTTTATGCTTTCGCCATACAAATGAACAACCGACACACCTTGTGCAATCTTGGCTATATCATGCTTTCTTACGCCATTAAGCTGATAACTAAAGAATCTACCATCACCATCTTTCAATCTAATAATATTTAAGTCACCTCCAAGAAGTACGTCAGGAGATAATACACAACGAGCTGTTGAAATGTCAATAGCCGTTTCTCCAGAGGAAGGAATAATTATATCATTAGCACAACTACGTACAAGATTCTTATCTGAAATATCTGTTTTGCTTACAACATAATCTATCACTTCAGACTTATAGGTTGTATATAATTCACCGTACAATATACAAGGAGTCCCAGTAGCACTTCTTTGGTCTTTTGAAATGCCACTTCCTTTAGTTAAGGTTGCAATATCCCACAACTTACATTTCTCCCATTCCCCCTGAAACTCAGGGAATCTCAAATGGGGTACATTCAGTTTATTTTGTTCTTTATATGTTGCCATAGTTATTTTAAATCCTTAATTGTTTGTTATACTTTCCTCAACTGGTATTTACTCTTCTTTTGGGTCGATGTCAAACGGAAGCAATGGTGTATCATCATCATTGCCATTATTGAATCGATCGAAATCTGAGATATATGAACGGTCTTGAATAACCTTAAACTTCTCATACTCAGAATAAGCCTTATCTCTTGCTTCCTCTTGGGAAACCTTGCCTGCACTACTCTTTGCATCATAATCCATAGTTGCAAGAAATTGTTGTAAACGTTGCTTCCAATCATCCATCGTTGTGATAATATGACGCCGTGCACGAGATTCGGCAAGATCAAGAAAACTTGTTGTTATTGTATTGAGCTGAGACAGTTCATCTTCTGAAAGATAGTTCTTGGCGACAATCGTATCAGACTTTTGCACTCTGCCATTAGGTGCTTTTTTCCATGTGGTCAAGCCCATGTGTGGCATTTCTGCATCGGCACGTTCATAAACAATCTCTGCTGCCGTATGATTGGTAACAGCCAAGTGCATCATATTCTGTACCATCTTATAAAAGAGTTTAGTACTCTCAGCTTTTGCATCATAGTCAGCACTACACTCAGCGTAAATGTCAGTTATCTTTTGATAGTATCTACGCTCTGATGTACGAATTTCACGAATGCGTTCCAGCAAATCATCAAAGTAATCCTTGCCAAAGTGCTTACCTTGTTTTAAACGCTCATCATCTAACACATATCCCTTAATAACAAATTCCTTCAATACAGAGGTTGCCCATATACGGAACTGAGTTGCTTGATAGCTGTTAACTCGATACCCCACAGCTATGATAACATCAAGGTTGTAGAACAACGGAGCACGCTCAACATCACGCTCACCTTCAAGTTGAACTTGTTGAATTTTTCTACAAGTTGTCTCTCTTTGCAATTCTCCCGACTCATAAATCTGAGAAATATGATAGGCTATAGTTGCCCTATCAACTCCAAACAAAGAAGCCATTCTTTTCTGTGACATCCAAAAGGTCTCACTGTTGAATATCACTTCAATGCGAGTCTCACCTTGTGCAGTCTTATATAGTAAGATATTGGATTCCAACGAGTTCTGCACAATCTCTGTCGTAGATACAGACTGCGAGAAATATTCTCTTGCTTGCTTCACCAATGGCTTTCTTGTATCTGCATTCTCTGCTATTATCATACAAGCCATTCGTGAAAGATGGAACGTTTCTACCTTACGAAACGCCCCATTACCCAACTTGAACATATCAACCGCATGGTTGAAATGTTCATCTATATTCATCCCTTTTTCACCTGCAACCTTGATGGCTTTTTCTATTACATTTTGGAATTTCCAATAGCCCGAATAGCCCATCGCATTACAAAGCTCACGTGAGTTCCAATATTCCTTTCCATTACCGTCCACCTTCCGAATTTCATCGAATGTAGGACGCATCTCTGGCACATTATTCTCTTCCATAGATAATATCATTCGTTAGATGGTTCCAAAACAAAGACAAGTTCAGACTCTGCAACATCGCACTTGTCGAACAAGTAGCGGAGGCAAGCTATTTTACCCTTATTGCCCATGGATGTCCAAAGATACTTGTCTGCACCTATTTGCGTGCAATAATTCAAATCTGCTTGTTTAGAAGTCCATAGATATGCTCCACCATCATATAGAGAATCTATCACATCAGGATAACGCTCTGACAATAATGACACTACTTTAACAAGCATATCTTTCCATATCGTTTCATTATACTCATGTCCAAACACACGGAATCCACGAAGCATTCTATTTGTTGGCGAGAATGATTCTTCATCCAAAGAAACTTCTTCTACAGGCTTTGGCAATGGGTTAAATTCTGTTCTTGGCAGAGGGTACAAGCGTAAGAAATCCTCACAAATCTTTTTACTACGCTTTTGCAATTCTTCTTCCGTCCATTTTTGGCAGTTTGTAACACTTCTTGTCAAACGATATTTAGAATCCTTATAACCTGGATATACGGTGTTATCAACCGTTCTACCATCACGCTTGATTTCAAAAGCCTTATTACTAAGTTCACTATTAATACCAGTCAAAGTAAGATTAGCAAACGTATGCAAGTATCTTTCTTGAATTTCCTCAAAATTATCACCAAGCATTTCACGCCACTCCGCATTTAATGTTTGTGGCATAATGTGCTCGATTGTTGCATCCTTACTCTTCATGTCGGATGCCACATCATTATATTCACCATGCACAGAGTTTTCGAGTCTTTCAAAGAGGAAAATTTGGAAAGGCTTGAGCATGTGATAAGCGTCACGATTCTCGATAGCCTCTACAAACTGTGTATCTCTTGGTAACTGATAATTACCATCACGGCGCATAATATGATATGCTAAAATATCAGAGTAAGCAAAGTTGATTTCCACTCCTGCCTTTTCATACTCTTCCATGCTTTTAAGCACATCTTTATGCAATGCACAGAAAACCTGTGTCAACGCATTTCCAGGCATATTACACACTATACGTCGAGCCATATAGTTCTCAACTAAGTCTATAACCTTGAATATTTCATCTTCTGTCAGATGCTTTTCATCTGCATATTTCAAGAATTGTATAAAGAACACGTTAGCCACATCTGTTTCTATATTACAAATATGGCGCATCTTATCAGAAAGTTTCTTAGAGTATAGTTTACCCTCGGTAACTTGATGATAATATTGAGCATAAACCAACATTTCCGCAAGTTCTTCCTTACGGTCGTGACCAAGCATATATTTCTTCCAAGAACTGTATAGGTTTGCCAATCTCACAGGACGCTGCAACTGTTGCTTTATTGTCAAATAATCACGTAGGAACATCGTTGGCTCATTTTCGGTTGCCACCTCAATCTTCTGCCAATAAGTCTTGAAATAATAATGTTGCTCTTCTGTGGTAAGAGACATCAGTAGATAGTTTCTAACCTCATCAGCACCTGTCAAATCTAAGCCTGTAGAGTTAAGACTCTCAAAAATAAGTTGTGGTTGGTCATTACCATCCAATTCTATTGATATGATTTGCAAACGCTCAATGGCACTCAACAAAGAATCAAATAAAAGTTGATGAGGCTCTTTTGTCAAACGCTCATAAAAGTATTGATAATTACGAGTCATCTTAGAATCCTTTACATAATTATCTACATCATGCTGAAAGATTCTATCATAAGCCTCCAAATCATTTTCGATTGGCACAAGTTTAATTTTTCTTTCCGTGCCACTAAACTTAGCCATCAAAAACTCTTCCTTTGCTTCTTCAATACTTCCCTTGTCACCTTCAAGCTCACCATTTTCTACTGCATGAATACCAGCTAACAACAATAAAGAGATTGTTGTTAGACGTTGCTGTCCGTCAATGACAAGACGATTGATTCCATAGCCATCAGCAGGTGATGTTACTATAGAACCAAAGAAATGGGTAGGTCTATCAGAATGAACTAAATCCACCAAGTCATTAAACAGTTGATTACAATTTTCTGTTAGCCAACTATAATTACGCTGATATACAGGAATGATAAATTGAACTCGTCCTCCTGCTATAACTCTACTTAACAATAATGCATCGCCCTTCATATCAAATACACTTTTAACGTTTCTACTCTACCAACCCTAATTCTTTCAGATATACATCTATCTGCTTGTCGAGGTCAGCACGCTTAGCTTCCAAATCCTTGATTTCCTTCATGACCGCATGAATGTCGATAGGCTCTTCTTCCTCGAACGTATCTACATAACGGGGAATGTTAAGGTTATAGTCATTGTCGGCAACCTCTTGCAAAGTTGCCAAATGACTATACTTCTCGATTTCCTTACGCTCACGATAGGTATCAACTATCTTCTTGATGTGCTCTGGGCGAAGCTTATTTTGTGTCTTTATCTTTTCAAACTCCTTGCTGGCATCTATGAAGAGTATATTATCATCATCCTTGCGGCACTTCTTTACCACAATGATACAAGTTGGGATACTTGTACCATAGAAAATGTTGGCAGGCAAACCGATGATGGCGTCAATATAGTTCTTCTTCTCAATGAGGAAACGGCGAATCTTACCTTCTGATGCACCACGGAAAAGAACACCATGAGGAGCAACACATGCCATCGTTCCACCTTCATTAAGATGATGAATCATGTGAAGTATGAATGCATAGTCAGCCTTAGACTTTGGAGCCAAGACTCCAGCCTTGCTAAATCTATCATCATTATTAAATTTCTCCGCTGCACTCCAGGCTGCAGAGAATGGCGGATTAGCTACCACCGCATCAAACTGTTCCTCAGGGAAAGCATCATCTTCAAGAGTATCTCCATTTTCTATGTCGAAGTCACTAAACTTAATTCCATGAAGCAACATATTCATTCGGGCAAGGTTGAATGTCGTAGGGTTCTTCTCTTGACCATAAATCAAATCAGCCTTACCATTGCGAGCAGTACGGAGAAGCAATGAACCTGAACCACAAGTTGGGTCATATACATTTTTCAAGCGTGTTTTGCCAGTAGTAACTATATCTGCAAGAATCTGACTAACTTCCTGTGGGGTGTAGAATTCTCCAGCCTTTTTGCCAGCTCCTGCGGCAAACTGACCTATCATATACTCATAGGCATCGCCGAGAATATCAATATCAGAAGCCTCGTTTAAGCCGAAGTCGATACCATCAAGAGCAATCAATACTTCACTAATCAAATTGTTCTTATCCTCTGCGGTCTTTCCCAATTTAGGAGAAGCGAGGTCTATATCAGAGAACAAACCTCCAAAATCCTCTTCACTATCGTGTCCAATGGTACTGTCCTCTATTTTCTTCAATGAACGCTCCAGCTGTGGAAGGATGTTCTCCTTGCGATTGATAGCCTCTATTACAGAAGAATACAGGTATTCTGGCTCGATAAAATAACCGAGTTCATTCATGCAAAACTTCTTCAACTCCTCCTTCAGTTCTTCCTCATTACTTGCCCAGGCTTCCTTAAAGTTACTTCCATCCTCTTCAAGTTCAGCATCAATACACATTTCTATCTTTTCAGACAAGTACTTATAAAAGATAAAGCCCAAAGTGAAATACATGAAATCACTGGCTGACATATTGCCACGCAAAGTATTGGCTACTGTCCAAAGTTGCGTACGCAGTTTTTGTTGTAATTCTTCACTCATATTTTTTTCTTTTTATTTTCTTTTTTATTCCCAACTGAATGTTTCGATAATTTTACGCAGTTTTAAAATCAATGACTCTTTAAGATGAATACGCTGCAAGAAACGCAGTCCCTTTTTCTCCTTGATAGCCTTCTGCAAAATTTCTGGCTTTTCCCGATGTAAATAATCATACTCCTGCACATATTTAATAAGTGCATCATGACTTACTCCCACTTCCGTAGCCAATGAAGTAACCGCATGGGCTCGTGCCTGAGTAACATAGGTTGTCAGACGACTCTCCAAATCCATCTTGCCATCAGCTTTCGACTTTACAAATCCAGCTTGGTCATTATCAACATTGTCACGGATGAAGTGGTCGATAAGTTTAGCCTTATTGCGCATAGCTGGGTCTTTTATCATCGTGTCGATGATATTCTGTCGTTTCATCTGATAATCATCGCTTGCAGGATTGAGGTCTTCTATCAATTCCAGTATATATGCTACATTAATAACATCACTATGCAACAACTCCAGACAGAAATCAATATCGTCGATATCTGCTGTTGGGTCTTCATGCGCCATTCCTTCATCTTCTTTGCCATTGTCATCGTTCTTGTCATCCTCATCATCTTGTATGAATCCCATCGTCATATCAAGATATTTAGAACGGTAATCATTGTATTCCTGCTCTGTCATTACCAAAGAAGAATCATCGGCATTCCACTCTTCATACACCAGAATCTCAGAATGTTTTCTGATAATATCACGGAAAGCGAGGATAAAATTGCGCTTGTCATATTCACTCTGCAACTTGTCAACGGAAGCCATGTCCGGATAACGCGCTTTAAAATTCTGACATAACTCATCCAAATCTTTCTTTACATCAACAAATGGTTTACGAAGTACGAATCCCAATGCCTCAGGAGCGTCAGTATTGCTGAACAACTTGATTGCTCTATCAACATTGTCCTTCAAATTACGGAAGCAGACAACTTTTCCGAATCGCTTTTTCTCATTGAGAACACGATTTGTACGACTGAAAGCCTGCAATAAACCATGATATTCAAGGTTCTTGTCAACATACAGCGTATTTAGTTTCTTGGCATCAAAGCCAGTAAGGAACATACCGACAACAAGCAATAAATCCAACGGTTCCATGTCGGCTCGTTTCTTCTTCATACGAAGATTTATGTCGTCATAATATGCACTGAAATTGTCTGTTGTAAAAGCAGTTCCGTACATATTATTATAATCATCCATGATGGTTTGCAGCTTGTCACTCGTAACCGTGTCGTCAACAAAACCATTGTTCATGCCAGTGTTATCATCATCTTGGCTTTCGTTTGCAGCGTATGTGAACACAGCACCTATCCTTATCTTTGAGTGTAATGACTTGAAAATATCATAGTATTTCAATAGCATTGGCACTGATTGTACAGCAAACAAAGCATTGAAATCACCATCGTATGTTGATTTGTTGAAGTTGTTGAGGATGAATTGAGCAATTTCCTTCATTCGCTGTTCTTCCATCAAGTCAACATCACCATGACCTTGATAATATTCCACAAGGAATCCAAGCACGTTTTCATCGGCAATGGCATCCTTTATCAGATACCTGTGGAGACATTCTCCAAAAACCTCTGCAGTGGTATGTTCTCCTTTGGCATTTTCTGAAAATATCGGTGTACCAGTAAAGCCAAATATCTGTAAGTTTTTGAAGAAGCCTACTATATTTTTATGACAATCACCAAAATGACTGCGGTGACATTCATCGAATATCATCACTACCTTCTGGTTCTTGACATATTGCAAATGCTTGTTGTAAGCATCACGAGTGACTGCGCAGTTTAACTTTTGGATTGTGGTGATAATTATCTTTGACTTTCCACTCAATCGCTTTATTAGCTCATAGGTGTTATCTGTACCATCTACTGCCCCAGGTTCAAAAGCCTCATACTCTGATTGAGTTTGGGTATCAAGGTCGTGACGGTCAACGACAAACATCACTTTATCGATGCCATCTATCTCTGAAACGAGCTGGGCAGTCTTAAATGATGTCAAAGTCTTACCTGCACCAGTCGTATGCCATATATAACCATTCTTGTTAGAGTTCTGCACCCTATCAAGAATCTTCTCTACTGCATAATACTGATAAGGGCGCAACACCATCAAGCATTTGTCTCCTTCATGTAGAACAATATACTTGCTTATCATCTTGCCCAAAGTACACTTGTCGAAGAAGAACAATGCAAACTTGGAGAGGTCATTAAACGGCACATTCTCAGCATCTGTCCAATTGAAAGTGAACTTGTAGCCACTGTTAGGATTGTTGGCAAAATAACGAGTGTTCACACCATTTGAAATCACAAACAACTGTATGTAGTCAAACAAACCATGAAACGAAGTCTTGTGGTAGCGCTGTATCTGATTGTAAGCTTGCTTTAACTCCACGCCACGTTTCTTTAGCTCTATTTGAACCAAAGGCAAACCATTGATAAGTATTGTGACATCATATCGACACTTCTTTCTACCTTCCACTGTAATCTGGTTAGAAACCTGGAACTCATTCTGACACCACTGCTGGCGATTGAGAAATTCAACCCAAACACGTTCGCCTGTTTCCAATTCTAATGGAAACAGGTCTCTCAGTTTCTTGGCTTTCTCAAAACGAGTACCGCCCTCTAAGTGAATTTTTATCTTTTCAAATTCACTATCCGTAAAACTTGTGCGTCCATGACGGGCAAGTTCTTTCTTATTATGCTTTTCGAGTTGAGTCTTGAAGTTCTGGTCAAGATTTGTTTCTTCTTCAATCTTGACATATTCATAACTCATATCTTGAAGTGTTTTTATCAGTCCCTGTTCCAGGGCTGCTTCACTTTGTGTCACCATATCCGTTTCGTTTACTATTGTCGTTATAATACAATATTTAATAGCAAAAATACAAAAAAAAGCCGAAAATCATCCCTAATCATTTACATTAAGGATGATTTTTAAAGTTATTTATGCAAAAAGAAACGAATATGTCAGAATATATTGATTTTTCCAGTTTTTGCCGATTTAATCACTTACAATATGTCTTTCATGCATACAGTTATTGCATTTGCTACATCTTATATATTCTGCGGCACAGGAGAAATGATGTAGATTCAATTATAATAG
>OIZP01001403.1_pt1 | contig 12420 bp, 9 predicted proteins | sample 1588531 | NCBI WGS metagenome assembly OIZP01 (sample SAMN03283283) | human gut metagenome | biome: human-associated habitat; material: feces | host: Homo sapiens | place: Peru | collected 2012 | reverse complement strand
CAGGCTCTTTTACGTCTGAAAAGCGAACGCAGTGAGCGGTTCTTCCCTGAATAATAATCTTCAACTTCAAGGGAATCATCCACTATCTTTCTGCATATATTCATATATGCATGTCCCGATTTCGTGTTGCTGCACACGACCGGTTCTCCTTTGTTTGTCGATATGACTATGTCCTCATCGTCGGCGATCACTCCAAGCAGATCCACTGCAAGTATATCAACCACATCATCGACGGACATCATATTGCCCTTTTTGACCATATCATATCTTATCCTGTTGATTATGAGGTGCTGTTTTTCAATTCCATACGCCTCGAGCAGACCGATTATCCTGTCTGCATCCCTTATGGCCGAGACCTCGGGAGTTGTCACTATGACAGCCCTGTCAGCAGCAGCTATGGCGTTCTTAAAGCCCTGTTCTATACCGGCCGGGCAGTCAATGATTATGTAGTCATACTCGTCTCTTATCTCGTCTATGAGCTTGATGATCTGTTCCGGGCTGACCGCTGTCTTATCCCTGGTCTGCGCGCAAGGCAGCAGGTACAGATTGTTGTAGTTCCTCGCCTTTATAAGAGCCTGCTTATATCTGCAGTTTCCCTCTATTACATCTATCAGATTATAGACTATGCGGTTTTCCAGGCCAAGCACAACATCCAGGTTTCTGAGACCTATATCTGTATCTATCATCACCACTCTGTTCCCGAGGGACGCAAGACCGGTTCCTATGTTCGCCGATGTGGTCGTCTTGCCAACTCCGCCTTTTCCTGATGTAACAACAATAACTTCACACATAATAAAAAACCTCCTAAATTTACTATCATATGTAGGTTATATTTATGATCCCTTCATCATTCGTAGCTATCATTGGCATTCTTTTTGCACCCGGAAGTCTGATTCCTGTACTTTTCGCTTTCCCTATCTGCAAAAGCTGTGGGCACATTCTCATCGCTATTATGAAATTGTTTCCAGCCGCCAGCTTACCCGCTATGGCAGCTCCCGCCAGTTCCCCAACGACCACGATATTCTTACCGGATACAACCCTGGCATCCCTGGCAACATCTCCGAGGATAATGACATTTCCCCTGATCTCAAGGGTCTGCTTTCTCCCTATGTCACCGCGGAAGATATATGGTCTTTCATTGTCACTGTGCGTTTTAGTCATATCCGGCAAAGCCATACTGACTTTTGCCTGTTGTGGTTCACGATCCCCATCATCCCGGACACCGGAACCTGTATATTGATCTATGTCAGGTTTAGCTGCAAATCTGACATGAATCTTATCAATGCTGTTTAAAAAACTGATTATCTCCTCCGTGTCTCCACGCTCCAGGGTACATCCCCTGAAAGATATACATACAGTTCCTTTTTTCTGGAAGGCACTTATATTATCGAGGATCCTGCAATACAGATCGCAGCAGATATCATTTACAGACATAGCCGCCGGTACATAGACAACTATGCCTGATCTGTCTGCCTTGATTGATAATCTGTCCATACCATCCATATCATCTGCTCCTGTCATATTATTTCCTACACACAGGTTCTGTGATATATCTTTGGTATCTCAATTAATCTGACATCTGGTTGTTTCCTGTTATGTCAAGCGTATCAAGCTTGTCAGGGTCATACATATATGCGTACACCATTCCGGCAAGCTCCTCTGCGTTACCCGATGTATATCCATGTGGAATAACACATGTTACACTGACCTCAGGGTTCTCATAAGGCGCAAATGACACAAACAATGCGTGATCCGGCCTTGTGGTATCCTCCTCTGCTGTTCCCGTCTTGCCGGCAACATTGACATTTATCTGATTTATAAGAGCCGATGGACTTGTGTGTTCACTTACCATCTGACGCATTCCCTGTTTTATGACCGCCCACTGGCTGTCCGTCAGATCAACTGTATTCTTAGGAACGTTGTCACTCTTATACACTGTTCTTCCATCTATATTTTTTATCTCGTTCACCAGTGTCAGGTCATAACAGTTGCCCTCATTGGCGATGGTTGTCACATATCTGGCAAGCTGGACAGGCGCATAGTTATTTGTACCCTGTCCGATAGAAGAACGTACCGCATCAGTATCTGACACATGCGGATCCATCTCTTCTATCTCCACACCTGACTTCTGGTCAAGTCCAAATAACGAAGCGTACTTCTGTATCTTATCTATACCCTGTGCATCCTGATATACTCCCTTGCTGTCTGTGGCAAGGCGGTATCCAACCTCATAGAAGAAACCGTTACACGATACCTCTATGGCGTCAGCGAGACCAAGCGTTCCGTGTCCGCTTCTGAGCCAGCAGGCCGGTGAAGGAACAACCTTTGAGAATGTACCGTAATCAGTTATAACTGATCCAACGTCTATAACGCCCTCCTGCAGACCAGCTGCAGCAATGAGCATCTTGTATGTGGAACCCGGTGCAGTTCTCTGCATGGTTGCACGATTGTACATAGGGGTCGTCTTATCTTCTGTTATCTTGGCATAATAGTCAGGATCGATCACATTTGTGAGCTTGTTGTTGTCGTAGCTTGGGTAGCTTACCATAGCCCTTACAGTTCCTGTCGCCGGATCGACCACCACGATGGATCCCGAGCATGGGTCAAGAGCAAGCATGGCAGGTGTTATCTCAAGCTTTTTGATCTTTCTGTAAATAAATTCAAAATTGCTGAGGACACCTGACGTAAATTCCTCGTAATCTTCGTCTGTTGTACTATTAAGGATTCCCTGGTCGTATAACAGGTATATTACCTGGGAACCTGTTATTTCACCTGATAATATCATATATTTGAATATACGTTTGTCGAAATCAGAGTCATCTTCAAATTCTTTGAGAACATAGTCGACAATGACATCATATACCTCATCAGTATCATAATAATCACTGACAGTCTCTATATCATCAAGCTTTATAACACCCTGACTTATACAGTACTTAAGGTACTCATAAAGTGATATCTTATCATTGATATAATCGTTGTAGGTTTTGCTCTCCTTGTCGACTGCACTGCTGTCATATATACCCTTGGAGCTCAATGTCTCACAGATAAACTCCATATAATCCTTGTACTGATCCGAAAGATTATACAGTTCCGTGTGACTGCTCTTCAGAATGTCCGAAAGCGCATTGAGTGTGTACTGCTTGCTTGATACAAATGTGTTGTACACATTCTTTTCATTGTCAGTTGCATTCGCAGCATTAAGGGCCTTTATGTCTATAATGTTGTTGTCAAAGAATGCCGAGTACACATCCGTTATATGTATATCCTCTTTCTCCTTGGATGTCGTCACGTTCTTGAGATTTGCAAGGAGAATATACGACAATTCCTTTTCAAGTGCGTTGTAGCAGTATTTCTGAAGATCAGAGTCAAGTGTGAGGTAAATATCGTTTCCTGCAACAGAATCAGTCTTTTCTATAATCTCAAGGACTTTTCCCATGTTGTCAACGTACATCTTCTGGGAACCGTCAACACCACGAAGCTGATCCTCGTACGACTGTTCCAAACCAAGCTTTCCAACCATATCATTGGAATCATACTGCTGATTCTCGTCAAGCTTCGCATTGTACTCCTCGAGCTCCTCATTTGAAATGTTGCCGATATATCCGATTATATGTGAAAAATATATTGCATCATTGTATACTCTGTTTGATTCAATACTCACATCCATTCCGAGCAGTGTATCCATATTCTCAGTTATCGCAGCATAGCTCTGCTGACTTATATTGTTGGCGATATCCACTGTCATGTACTGCTGGTATCTGTTGAGCCATACCTCATATCTCACGGCAAGGATCTTGAGCACATAGGCATCCGAATAATCACCCGAGATATTGAAAAGTTCATCACTTCTCATATAGTCAAATACTTCCCTTGCTGTAGCATTCTTCTGTGCATCGGTGAGGGCATCAACTGAGCTTGCACCATAAACATTCATATAAAATGTATTGAGCTGTGAGCCGCTTATCGTGAATTTCATGTTGCCATTTGCATCCAGCTTGATCGGAAGCTCCACGGACAGACTGTCTCCATTCTGCTCAAGTATAAGTATCGTCTTATAAACTATCTCATTTCTTAGCTCATTGACCGACATATTCTTCTTGTCTGCCGCCTCAGTGAGGTCTGCATTGCTGGTGAAACTCAGATTGTATGAAGATTCGTTATATGCAAGCAGTTTTCCGTTGCAGTCGAAAATCTTTCCTCTGGTGGCCTTGACCGACACCGTCTTAAGTGATTTGTACTGGAAGCTGGACTGATATTTTTCTCCATTTATGATCTGAAGATTAAACAATCTGTACACAAGCACGCCTGACAGGCACAAAAAAAACAGAGTGACATAAAAAATACGGCTCTTTAACTTTTCTACTATAAAATCTTTGATTATCTCTAATATATCTCTGATCACTATGTCTCACTTCCTTTTTCAGCGCGCTTCAGCCGCTTGTTTATAAAGACAAACAGCTTGAATACTATCATCGTAAGTATGGCTGTGTATATCATATCCGGCAAAATAATATCCTTCATGTACAGCCCAAAACTGAGTCTGTTACGCATTACAAAGAATATTATAAATGTTATGAAATTAAATATGAAATCATCAAGTGTTATGATGATGATAGGCAGCAGTACATCCTCCACGAGGTACAGTCTGTGGAAAAATCCGTTACAGTATCCAATGAGCATATATATGATCATAAAAGGGCCTATGGCAAAGCCAAAGTACAGATCATATAAAAAGCCACAGAAAAATCCCACCAGCATTCCCTCTTTTCGACCTCTCATAAGTCCAAAGGACACCGTGAGGATGAGCATCAGATTGGGAGTCGCACCCGCAACTGAAATATATGGAAAAAGTGCTGACTGAAGCACAAAACATATTATGATTAATAATCCAAGTGTGATAACTCTTCTCAATGTCTGTTTAACCTCTTTACTTCTACTCCGAAACAGTTTTCTTGGTCTGGAGGACTATGAGTACCTCCTGTATCTTTGAAAAATCACATGCCGGAGTGATATATGCAGTCTTTGTAAGATTGTTGGAATCTTCCTCTATTTTTGTTACATACCCTATGTTAATTCCCGACAGATATTTGCTTGACACATAGGATGTGACGACCTGATCGCCGACTCCGACCTCTGCGTCCTTGTCAATGTTTTCAGCGATAAGATAGCCATTCTCATAATTGCTGGCGCTTCCCTCAACATTACAAATAGCCTCTGACGGTAATATCATTCCGTTTACATTTGATGTATCGTCTATGATGGCTCTTACCTTGGCATAATCCTTTCCGGCCTCTGTGACTATTCCACACAGGCCGTTGCCATACATGACATTGCAGCCCTCGACAACACCATCATCTGTTCCCTTGTCGACATAGAACACCTGAAACCATCCGCCGGTATCCTTTGATATGACTCTGGCAGCAGTCTTCTTATAATCGTAATACTGGAGATCAAGCTCATAAAGTGCCTGAAGACGTTCGAGCTCATACGAATTCTGCTGGTACTGTGCCACCTGCTTCTGACTCTGTTCAAGCTGATCCTTGAGTGTTTCATTCTCCTTTAACAGTGCGTCGTAATTCTGGAATGCCTCAGTTTTGCTCTGAACCCATCTGCCTATGGTATTTACCCCTTTCTGCATGGGCTGGACAAATATGTTGGTAAAATTCCTCACCGGTGCAAATATTCCCCCCGCAAAGAGAGATACAAGCATGAGCACAACGCAAAAGCCTGTGAGTCCAAGCAAAAAATATCTCGGTGTGATCTCTATTCTTTTTCTGTTCCTATTTCGTCTTCGTTTCATTATAAAATACCTCGCTCAGCTAAGCTGACATAGCAGTTATTTCCTAAAATAATATGATCTGAAAGCTCTATCCCTATCAGTTCCCCGGCTCTGTCCATCTCTCTGGTGATATCTATATCCTGACCGCTCGGAGTCGGATCTCCGGATGGGTGGTTATGCACAAGTATGATATAGACAGCATCGTATCTGAGCGCCTCCACAAACACCTCTCTCGGAGATAACATCGAACTGTTCACTGTTCCCTCTGAAATGCGGACATCCTTTATGAGCTTATGCTTCGCATCAAACATGAGGAGATACACGTATTCCTTTTCGAGATATCTTGTGTTCTCCATGAAATAATCCGCAATGCTCTGTGGGGACTGGAACGACAAAAACGGCTTAAATGAAGCCCTGGCCATTCTCCTGGATATCTCAGCCAGACATTTCATCTGTATCGCTTTTACCTTTCCAACTCCGCTTATCTCTTCAAGTTCACTCACAGTCAGGTAATTAAGCCCCACTATCCCTTTGTGGACCGGATGGGCATCCAATATCCTGTAGGCTGTGGACAGCGCATTTGCCTTCCTGCTTCCGGTTCTGAGGATGACTGCCAGAAGTTCAGCATCTGTGAGAACCTCAACTCCATACTTAAAGCTCTTCTCATACGGTCTCTCAGTCTCCGACATTTCTTTCATGGAGACCGAAAGTCCTCCTGCAAAATTCTCTTTGCAATAATTTTTATCCATATTTCCTCCTTCCGCCTCTCCAAGCTCCAGAGAAAATTTTATATGGCCGACTAATTAATCTACCATACTATAAGGTTTTTTTCTACCATTTTCTGTAATGACATTATTATGCCGTACTTGGCATGGGGATATGTAAGTCCCCCCTGAAAATATACCGCGTAAGGTGAGCGCATAGGTGCATCCGCTGAGAGCTCAATGGATGAACCAGACACAAATGCTCCAGCGGCCATGATGACCGGTGAATCATAGCCCGGCATGTCCCAAGGCTCAGGTCTTACATAACTGTCAACCGGCGCTGCAGCCTGGATTCCTTCACAGAATGCCACAACCCTCTCAGGAGTCTGAAGCTCAACAGCCTGAATAATATCGTATCTGTCCTCTGTGCTGTCAGGAACAGCCTTAAAGCCCAGTCCCTCGTATACATTTGCTGCAAATATCGCACCCTTAAGTGCACTGGCAGTAACCGTTGGTGCCATAAAAAGTCCCTGTGTGAGAGCCTTTGTATTGCCAAGTGAGGCACCAACCTCCTTGCCTAGTCCCGGAGTCGTAAGTCTGTATGAAGCATTCTCCACATACTCCTTCTTACCGCATATATAACCTCCTATCGGTGCAAGTCCGCCTCCCGGATTCTTGATAAGAGAGCCGACTACCAGATCAGCCCCAACATCCGACGGCTCTATATTCTGTACAAATTCTCCGTAACAGTTATCTACCATACATATGATATCAGGATTTACACTCTTGACCGCTTTTATGGCCTCACCGATCTGCTGTACAGACAGCGTCTTTCTGACCGCATATCCCTTGGATCTCTGTATCTCCACAAGCCTTGTGCGGCTATTGATCGCATTCTTTATTCCATCAATGTCAAAGTCTCCGTTCGGCAGCAGATCCACCTGGGCATATGTGACACCATACTCTGCAAGTGAACCCCTTGACTCACGGATGCCAATAATCTCATCCAATGTGTCGTACGGCTTTCCCGCTATGGCAAGGATCTCGTCTCCCGGGCGCAGATTACCGAACATGGCCGTGCAAAGTGCATGGGTTCCGCACACTATCTGTGTCCTGACAAGGGCATCCTCCGTGTGAAATACGTCTGCATATATCCTCTCAAGGGCATCTCTTCCGTCATCCGTATAACCATAACCCGAAGAGCCTGCAAAATGTGCCTCAGACAATCTGTTGTCCTGCATGGCCTTAAGGACCTTGAGCTGGTTGAGCTCACTCACGGCATCGATGGCTGCAAATCTATCCTTAAGTTTCTCCTCCACACTGTTGCAGTATTCAAACACCTTTTCATCCACATTCAGTGATCTGTAGTAATCCTTTAACATATTTTTCATTTCTATATAATCTCCTTTTCGCGAAGCCTGTCCAGCATAAATGACAATATTTCAGACTCGCTGTCATACTCACTTTTATCAACCCAGGTCACATGTTTTTCCCTCTTGAACCATGTGATCTGTCTCTTTGCAAAATGCCTTGTATCCCTCTTTAGCGTATATACCGCCTCGTCCAGAGTGCATCTGCCCTGAATATAATCGATGATCTCCTTGTAGCCAAGCCCCTGCATAGACACCAGCTCCCTGCTGTAACCCTCGCTCACAAGCAGTTTTACCTCGTCCAGAAGCCCTGCCTCAAGCATGATATCTATCCGTCTGTCTATTCTATCATATAATTTCTGTCTGTCATCATTTAACACAAAATATTCAAAATTATATGGTGACTCCTTCTGTGCCTCCGTCTCATTATGCTCAGATATCTTCATGCCCGTCTTTTTGTAAAATTCCAGAGCCCGGATCACCCTCTTAACATTATTCTCATGTATTTTCTTGGCGGATTCAGGATCGACCTCCGCAAGCATATCATGAAGGAATGAGTTGCCATGGGTATCTGCAAGATTCTGCAGCTTTTCCCTGTATGACATATCGTTGTCATTTTCCTCAAAATCAATATCGTACAGAAGTGCCTGGATATAGAAACCGGTACCGCCTACTATGATAGGTATTCTCCCGCGGGAATATATATCTTTCATGGCGCGAAGCGCATATTTCTTGAAAAGTACAACATTGAACTCTTCTGCCGGATCAAGAATATCGATCAGGTGGTGTCTCACTCCCCGCATCTCCTCGGGCTCTATCTTCGCCGTTCCTATATTCATCTTTCTGTATACCTGCATGGAATCAGCGGATATAATCTCGCCGTCCACCGCCTTCGCCAGCCCTATGGACAGTGCCGTCTTGCCGACAGCCGTGGGGCCGGTGAGGATTATCAGTGGGTTCATATTCTTATCCATCCTGTTATCTCCTACACTATTCGCTTAAACTTCTTCTCAATCTCCGCCTCCGTCATGGATATGACAGTCGGACGTCCATGAGGACATGTGTATGGATTTTCAAGCTTTAATAGCTGATCTATAAGTGCGTCAGCCTCCTTGAAGCTTATCTCCGTGTTACCCTTTATCGCAGCTTTGCACGCCATAGTGGAAAGCTTGTGTATAAATGTATCTATGGTCACCTTTTTAGCACTGCTGCTGGCATCCGCTATGAAGTCTATGAAAAGCTCTCTGCCATCAAGGCCAAACAGGTTGTCAGGAACAGCGTTCAGCTTGAACTCCCTGCCTCCGAAGTTCTCTATCTGATATCCAAGCGCCTCGAACATCTCCATATTTTCATGAAGAAACTCTATCTCTGCGGCACTGAGTGTAACAACCGCTGGAGGCATAAGATACTGTGAGTATATCTTCTTATTCTTGTAATTCTCCATGAGTTCCTCGTACTTAACCTTCTCATGGGCGGCATGCTGATCCATTATGAAGAACTTACCATCGTACTCTATGAGCCAGTATGTCTTGAAAAGCTGTCCTATGAGTCTGTGCTTCGCACGGGCCTCCTTTGTTAGGAATTTCTCCTGGAACATATCCTGCTGTACATATTTTTTTCCGGCTTTCTCAATATAAGCTGCATCTGAAGCTGCAGATACTGTTGAGTCTGGTGTCGCCGCTGTGACCGAAGGTCTAGCTGGTGCCGGAGCTGTATATGCCGGACTCTCGTTTACCACATTCCTGTTTTGTACTATAGATCTCTCAAGATCATTATTCCTATCCGCATATATGTAGTTCCCTGCCGGCTTCTCCGTCTTGTTATTATCTATGACGTCTGATCCTTTATTGTTTGAGCTGCTAGTCTCATCTATGATCTCTATAACCGGGCGGACCGGCTGTGGTAATGTCTGTGGTTCTGCCGGACAAAGCTGCTCAGGCTGCGTCTGCGGTGCAACAGGATTAACAGGCTGACTCTGCGGTACAGTACGCTCCTCCGCCCTGACTATCGCCTCACGCCTCTTATTCTCGAACGCCTCCGGTGCCTTGCCAACATCCCTCTGCTTGAAGGTCTCAGGCTTTGGATCTTTACCCGGCGCCACATCAGGAATGAGCTCCTTGAATAACAGTGTCTCTCTTATGGCATTGTAGGTGAAGCTGTATATATCCTGACTGTTCGCAAATTTCAGCTCCATCTTGGTCGGATGAACATTTACGTCGAGGAGATCAGGTCTCACCTGAAAATTGATCTCGGTAAACGGAAATTTGTGGATCATGACAAACGTTCTGAATGCATCCTCAATTGCTTTGGTGAGCACCGCACTCTTAATATATCTGTGATTTACATAATAACCCTCAAAAGATCTGTTGCTCCTTGATATACAAGGCCTTGCTATATATCCGGAGATCTTCATATAGTCATTCTCAGCATTTATCTCAAGAAGATTGGAGGTGATATCTCTTCCATAGATATGGTAGATTATATCCCTCAGTTTTCCATTGCCGGATGTGAACAGCTTGTCGGTTCCATTTGCGATGAACTTGAACGAAATCTCAGGATGGGACATACACATACGGCATATTAGGTCATATATATAGCTTATCTCTGTGGGATCAGTCTTCATGAACTTCTTTCTCGCCGGTGTATTATAAAATAAATTCCTTACTATGATGGTTGTTCCGCCTGGAGCACCAATCTCCTCACTGGATATCTCCTTACCTCCATGTATCTGGTATCTGAGACCGGTCACATCATCAGCGGTCTTGGTGATCATCTCAACCTGTGCAACCGCCGCTATACTGGCAAGAGCCTCGCCTCGGAAACCAAGAGAAGAGATACTTAGGAGATCCTCGACTTTCACAAGCTTACTTGTGGCATGTCTGAGGAATGCAAGCTTGACCTCATCCTTCTTTATTCCCGCTCCGTTGTCAGTGACTCTGAGAAACGAAAGTCCCCCACCCTTTACCTCGACGGTAACCGCTGTGGCGCCTGAGTCTATAGAGTTTTCTACTAGCTCTTTGATGACAGAACTCGGCTTCTCTATTACTTCACCGGCAGCTATTTTGTTTATTGTATTCTGGTCTAATACTTTTATCATCACTTATCGCTCCTTATTATTTAAGTCGCTCCTGCAATTCATTTAAATAAAGCAAAGCCTTCATAGGTGTCATATTGGACAGATCAACACACTTTATGTCCTCGATCACCTGTGATTCGGCAAGTGAGCCGAACATCGACATCTGGGTGTCATCCTTCTTCGGCTTGAAATCATTTGTAACCTTTATCTCCTTCAGCTTGGTGGTTATGTCCTTGTCTATAAGCTGATTAGATATCTCATTTGCTCTCGCTATGACAACATCCGGCACCCCGGCAAGCTTTGCAACCTGTATACCGTAGCTTCTGTCGGCACCGCCCTTGACGATCTTTCTGAGGAACACTATGTCGTCTCCATCCTCCTTGACCGCTATACAGTAGTTGTTGACAGCCGACAGCTTGCCCTCAAGCTCCGTGAGTTCGTGATAATGTGTGGCAAACAGAGTCTTTGCTCCGAGCAGTTCACTGTTACTTATATACTCAACGACAGCCCATGCGATCGCCAGACCGTCATATGTGCTTGTTCCTCGACCTATCTCATCAAGGATGAGAAGACTATTTTTCGTGGCATTTCTGAGTATATTGGCGACCTCGCTCATCTCAACCATGAATGTAGACTGTCCGGATGCAAGGTCGTCGGACGCTCCCACTCTTGTAAATATCCTGTCGCAGATACCTACGTTCGCAGATGCCGCAGGGACAAAGCTTCCAACCTGAGCCATGAGCACTATGAGTGCAGTCTGTCTCATGTATGTCGATTTACCAGCCATGTTAGGACCGGTGATGATAGATATCCTGCTCTCATGGTTGTTCAGATATGTGTCGTTTGTGATGAACATATCGTTGTTCAGCATCTTCTCAACGACCGGATGACGTCCGTCCTTTATGTCTATGACTCCCTCTGTATTGATCTCAGGTCTAACATATCCATTTGCAACAGCCACATATGAGAGTGAACACAGGGCGTCGAGCATGGCTATGCTGTGTGCAGTTCTCTGTACCCTTGTGAGCTCTGCCGCAAGAGTATCCCTGAGCTCAACATATGTGTTGTACTCCAGCGCAACAAGCTTGTCGGATGATCCAAGTATAACTCCAGCCAGTCTGTCAAGTTCCTCGGTTGTGTATCTCTCAGAATTGGCAAGTGTCTGCTTTCTGATGAAATAATCCGGCACAAGGCTCTTATATGAATTGGTTACATCAAAATAATATCCAAACACCTTGTTGAACTTTATCTTGAGATTCTTGATGCCGGTCTTTTCCTTCTCGGCAGCCTCCATGGCGGTGAAGGGGGACCCCATGTGCGACCTGGTTGAGGACCTTGCGGCGGATGCTACATAGAATGTGCAACGGAAAAATTCCGAAAAAACAGTTGAAATCCGAGAAGTTCTCTGGTATAATAAAATTGAAAAAGAACGTCCGGCGGAAGAAATCGCTTTTTGACCGGACCCACGGAGGGAATCCTATGGATTAT
>OIZP01001401.1_pt1 | contig 12462 bp, 10 predicted proteins | sample 1588531 | NCBI WGS metagenome assembly OIZP01 (sample SAMN03283283) | human gut metagenome | biome: human-associated habitat; material: feces | host: Homo sapiens | place: Peru | collected 2012 | reverse complement strand
CGATGAAATGGCTGGGCTTGCCGCAGTAGGCCCCGGCGTCATAGTTGGCGCAGAGCTCCTGCACATGGTTCTCGCCGAACACATCGATGGCGAGGGCCGCGCTGGCAGCAACGGTGTCCGCAGTGCGGGTCTTGCAGGCCGCGCAGAGCTGCACTTCGGCGGGGTCGCGGCCTGCTTCCCGGGCCGCTGCGGCCATCTTTTCGCGGATGGCCTCCACAGCCTCCCGCATCTCTTCCAGATTCTTTTCTGCCATAGGGCTCAGTCCTCCTCGGTATATTTTGCGCGCTCGCCGCCGATGAGCTTCGGGCGGGTGCGGGCGCAGAGAATGTTTGCCTCGCCGATCTTCGAAAGGCTCAGCCGCACCGGCACAGCCACCCGGCGCAGATGCATTCCGATGAGGGTGCCTCCGATGTCGATGCCTGCGTGGGCGCGGATCTCTTCCACAGCGATGGGGTCTTTGAACTGCTTCCAGCAGGTGGTGGCCCAGCTGCCGCCCGCATGGGGACGCGGCACGACGCAGACTTCCTCCCAGCCGTATTTCTCAGCGGCTTCCCGCTCGATGATGATGGCCCGGTTGAGGTGCTCACAGCACTGTGCGGCCAGCCAGATGCCGTTTTCGGCCAGCACCGGTGCGACGCCGGCGTAGACAGCCTGTGCAGCCTCAAGGCTGGAATCCTTGCCGATGTGGCCGCCGACGATCTCGCTGGACGAGCAGCCCACCACAAAGACATCGCCCTTTTTCAGCTTTGCCTGAGCCAGCAGCTCCGTCACAGCCTGCCGCGCTTCGGTCTCGATTTGCTTTTTGAACTCTTCCGTCATAAAAAACACCTCGTTTTATACTCTTGCAGACAGCAGGCTGGCAGAGCCTGCCGCGCCGAAATACACTTTGCTTCCCGCCGGACACACCGCCGTGCAGCCGTCCAGCTCTCTGCCCGAGAATGTCCGCTTCCAGCTTCCGTCGGCGGTGTCCACCGCCTCGGCGCAGGGGGCGTCCGCAGGCAGCTTGAACAGCTTCTTCTGGATGTTCTCACCGGCCCGCAGGGCGATGCCCCGCAGAAGGGTGCTGTCCGCGTGCTTTTCCAGCCAGCCGCTGCGGGTCCAGCGGTAGCTGATATAGAGGGTGCCGTCCTCGTCCAGCGCCAATGCGCCGGGGTATCCCGGCAGGCCGGACACAAAGGTCACGCAGTTTTTGCCTCCGGCTGTCAGCTCCCGGGCGTCGGCGTCCACACTCCAGACGCAGCGGTCCCCGAGGTCGGAGACGTACAGCGTTCGGCCATCCTCCGAGAGGGCCAGACCAGCCGCACCGGCCACGCCGCCCAGCACCTGTTCCACCGTCCGGGCCGACGGGTCATACACATAGACGCAGCCCGTGCCGGTATGGGCGATGAGCTCGGTGCGGAGAGCGCTTTCCAGCCCGTTTTTCGCAGCGGCTTCGGTGGACACGGCGAAATAGACCTTCCCGTCCGGGCCGGCCTCCACCGCCGACAGCACACCCAGCGGTGCGCCGTCGATTTGAGTCACCACCTGTTCCACCGATGTTCCCCAGCTGTCATGCCGGGCGCGGCAGAGCGCCCCGCCGGAGGGCGTCACCACCGTCAGCCACAGGTCGCCATCGGCGTCGAAGGCAAAGCTCGTCAACTCGCCCTCCACCGACAGGATGGCCGCGTAGTGTCCGCCGTCGGTGCGGACAAGGTCGCTCTGACGCTTTTTCACGGCCGCACCGTTGTAGGCAGCAGCGTAGACAAGGCCGTCCTGAGTGCGGACGCAGTCCACGCCCAGATAACCGCCCAGCTTCCAGCCGTCCCTGCTGTCGGCGGAGAGGGCCGTCTGCGCGGCACCGGTGTCCTGCCGCACATCCGGGGCGGTGTAGGCTTTCGGCGGCGTGTCGATGGGCCGCAGCAACAGGCCGTACGCCAGCGCCGCCAGCATCAGCAGGGCAAAGATGTTGCTGGCCACCCGGAAGCGGGTCATCAGAGCCTCCCGCTCGATGGCGGCCTGTGCTTCCAGCTGGGCCTTCCGGCGGGCAGCGGCGGCAGACGTGCGCTGGGCGCGGCGGAGCCACCGGTCCACAAAAAGGGCCACGTTCGGCCCCACCGTGATGGATGCAATGAAGAGGAGCAGTACCAGCTCTACGAATCCAATGCGCATGAACAGTTTTTCCTTTGTATTTGTCAGATTTCGGGGAAGTCTTTTATCATTGTAGTATAGCACACTTCGGCTTTTCTGCGCAAGATGAGGCCGGGCTTGACAGCCCCCGAAGCAGCTCCTTATAATCGGAGCAGACACGAAACCCACCCACTGGGATGTTTTCCCAAAAAATCTACTCAAACTTCACAAAAATTCCTAATTGATAGGGTATGATAGACTTAAACGCAGTATACAGTTCCGCCGGGCTGGCTCTGAGCAGCCTCCGGCGCTTGAGAGATAGAAGCTTTTAGGAGGAATGCCTTATGGCAAAAATTCTTATCGTTGACGACGAGCCCCGCATCCGGGAGCTCATCCGGGAGAATTTACAGTATTCGGGCTACACCTGCGAGGAGGCAGGGGACGGCTCCGCCGCCCTGTCGCTGCTCACCGGCGGCGGCTACGATCTGGTCATCCTCGATTTGATGATGCCCTTCATGGACGGCATGACCTGCCTGCGGGAAATGCGCACCCGCCGCATCAACACCCCCGTCATCATCCTGACGGCCCGCGGCGAGGAGTACGACAAGCTGGCCGGCCTCGAGGGCGGCGCTGACGACTATGTGGTCAAGCCCTTCTCCCCCCGGGAGCTGGTGGCCCGTGTCAAAGCCGTGCTCAACCGCACCATGCCCCGTACCGAGGCTTCCGACAGCACCATGACCTTCGGGGAGCTGTCCATCGACACGGCCAGCCACACCGTCAAGGTCTCGGGCGAGGAAGTGAGCCTCACGCCCAAGGAGTTCGACCTGCTGGTCTTCCTGGCCTCCAACAAGGGCATCGCCCTCAGCCGCGAGAAGATCCTGCAGAAGGTGTGGAACTACGACTACTTCGGCGAGGACCGCACCGTGGACACCCACGTCAAGATGCTGCGCGGCCATCTGGGCAAGTGCCGCGGCTACATCGCCACTGTCTGGGGCATCGGCTACAAGTTCGACCCCGACGCGGCGCGTTAAGCGGAGGCTCTGCTCTTCATGCGGCAAACGAGCAAAACACGGCGCACCATCGGCATCCGGGGCCAGCTCATGGGTTTTCTGTGCTTCATCTGCTTTTTGCTGGTGGGGCTGTTCTGGTTTCTGAGCACCCAGCTGCTGGAACCCCTCTACACCACCCATATCCAGAAGCAGCTCACCGAGCAGGCCGAGGCCATCGTGGCCCGGATGGACGAGGCCATCGGGAAGGGCGAGACCCTCTCCTACTGGGCCTTCGGCAGCCGCCTGTACGTCAACAACACCTTCTTCAACGCGCTGCGGGACGACATCTTCGAGCTGGGCGGGATGAGCAGCTTCTGCATCGACATCTCCGACACCACCCTGCGGCAGATCTTCAAGGTGGATAATCTGTCCTACTGCAACCTCCACCGCACCCGCCCCACCGACACCGCCGACGAACAGACCGCCTACACCACGGCCCGCGCCATGCGGCAGCTCTGCCGGGAGAGCGGCGGCGAAGTCGTGCGGAAGATCAACCCGCCCACGCCCTCCGGCTCGGTCCAGCTGATGGTGGGCCGGATGACCTCCGACGGAAATTACACTGTGCTGGTGACTACCAGCCTGATGCATGTGGCCGAGGCCGGCAAGGTGCTCAGCACCGTTCTGCCGCTGACTGCGGCCCTCATTTTCGCGTTCTCCATGTCGGCGGCATGGCTGTTCAGCGAGTGGTTTACAAAGCCTCTGCGCGCCCTCTCCGGGGCTGCGCGGCAGGTGGCACAGGGCAACTACGCCGTCCATGTGGACTCGGTGCGGAACGACGAGCTGGGCGACCTGGCCCAGGAGTTCAACCACATGGCAAAAGAGGTCCAGCACGCCTCCCAGATGCAGCGCGACCTGCTGGCCAATGTCTCCCACGACCTGCGCACCCCGCTCACCCTCATCAAGGGCTATGCCGAGACGGTGCGCGATCTGACCGGCGACGACAAGAAGCACCGCGACGAGCAGATGAACATCATCGTGGACGAGACCGACCGCCTGACGGCCCTTGTTTCCAGCGTCATGGAACTGAGCAAGGTGACCAGCGGCGCACTCAAGTGCGAGAAGGTCCACTTCGACATGGGCCAGCTCTGCGATGAAGTCAGTGAGCGTTACGACGCCGTCTGCGCCCAGAACGGCTGGCAGCTCAAGCTGGAAATTCCCGACGAAGAACTGCCGGTCTGTGCCGACCCCGATATGATGCAGCGCGCTCTGCATAACCTTTTGGGCAACGCCATGCACCATATCGGCGAAGACGGCATCTTCGTGCTGCGGGCGCTCCGCTGCCCCGAGGGAGTCCGGGTGGAGGTGGAAGACCACGGCCCCGGCATCTCCGCCGAGGACCTGCCCTATATCTTCGACCGCTACTACCGCTCCCGCTCCGACGCGGGCAAGCAGGGAACCGGCCTCGGCCTCTCCATCACCAAAGCCATCTTCCAGCAGCACGGCTTCCGCTTCGGCGTCCACAGCACTGTAGGCAAAGGCACCGTGTTCTGGTTCATCATGACCGATACCGAGGAAGTTTCCTCATAAAAAGGCGGGTCGCAGTCCGTTGGGACTGTGACCCGCCTTTTTGCTATTTTTTCCGGCAGTACACCACTACCCTCGCTTTTCCGCCGGGGGTGCAGGTGTAGAGCACGAGAGGACAGCCGCCCTCCCGCAGGGCTTCGGGTTCCTCGGGCGAGACCTGCGCAGTCCGCTCCACAGTGTACACTGCCTCAGCGCCGTCCTGTGAAGTGAAACGCACCTCGTCGCCTTCCGAAAGACTGCTCAGCCGCCCGAAATGGGACTTGTAGTTGTGGGCCGCGATGACAAGGTCTCCGCCCGCCGTACTGCCGCATTGACGGCAGGGCGAGACCTTGAGGTTCGCTTTGCTCCACTCGGTCTGCACCGGCAGATCCAAACCCAAAGCGGGGATGGTCAGCACCCCCAGATACTCCCGCTCGATGCTTGAAGCCGGGGGTTCCGAAGCCGGTTCCGGCTCGGACTCTGCATCTTCCGTGGGCAGGCTTTCCGCACGGTCTGCGGGCTGTTCTGCCTCCGACGCTGCCGCGATGCTCTGGCTCTGGCGCAGCCGGCTCACCGCCGAAGCGGCCCGGGCGCCCGCCCTTGCATCCTCGAGCCGGTCGTAGACGTAGAGGCAGACCGCTGCCAGCACCAAGGCACTGCCCAGCATCAGGCAGAACCGCTCCATCACCAGCCTACGCATCGTGTCTGCGCTTCCAGCTCAGCCAGAGGCCAGCCGCCACAAGGGCGATGCCCCCGCCTGCCAGCACCGGCACGGGCCAGAGCAGCTGGCCGGTCTGGATGAGGGTCTCCACCGGTTCCGGCTCCGCAGCCGGGACGACTTCATCCGGCATCTCTGCCGAGGGTGTCGGCGGGCGGATGACTGTGATCTCACCCGGCTGGTCCACCGGCTTCGGGGTCGGCGTCGGCTTATCCGGCACATAGGGCGGCGTCACCGGCGGGGGAAGGGGGTCAGTGCTGCGGTAGCTGTTCTTGAAGAGCAGTTCTGCCTTTGCCCCGTCGTCTCCGTCCCGCCGGACGGACACGTGTACCTTCAGTTCGTCGTCGGTGTCCCACGCCACCATGACTTTCAGGTAAAAAACGGTGTCGTCGTAGTCGGCCCGTTTCCGTCCGCCCGCGTCCTGAGTGACTGTATACTCGTATATGCCGGGCGCGGTGTAGACGATGGCATCAAAAGTCTTTGTCAGGGTCTTGTCGTCGGCATCGCGGCAGTCCCGGGCCGGAAAATCCAGCTCAGCCTCGTCGTCACAGCCTTCCGGCATCGGCGCGCCGTCCAACGCGGTCAGCCGCACCGTCAGCGTCTCGTCAGCTGCCTCTCCGGTGCAGCGGACGGACGCCTCCAGTTCCAGCTCCGCCCGCTGGTCTGCGGCCAGAGCGGGCAGGGCAGCGCTTACCGCAAGCGCTGCTGCCAGCAGGGCCGCTGCCATTTTCGGGAGCCTTCTCATGATAAGCTCTCCTCCTTTCCGTTTTGCAGGTCTGACATTGGTTCCATCCGGGCCAGCACCACCGTCCGCGCGTCGGTGTACTCACCCGAGCAGGTAGCCATCGCCAGGAACTGCGCTCCTTCCGGCTCCTCTTCCAGCGCACGGAGGGCCTGTGCATCCATCTGAAGGGCATTCTCCTCCACAAAGGGGAGCAGCCCATCTGCGTCCGAGCGCCACTTGCCCGGGGCAAAGATGGCCTGTTCCGACGCAGGCACCACAAGGCAGGCCAGCACTTCCAGCCGATAGCTCCCGCCGGGCAGTGTCAGGGTGCCGGTGGTGTTCTGGCGGAAGAATGCGCCGTCCTTGTATTTGTCGAGGTCGCCGAACATCCGCCCGTTCTCCATATGGTGGCCGTAGAGCAGGGAATACCGCCCGCTGAAGTCCGCGTCGCAGTCAACATCCAGAAAGATGCTGCCCGCCAGCGCAAAGCTGCCGTAGACGTCGGTGTTCAGATAGGTGAAATTGCTCTCGCCCTGCACCACCGGGTAGTCGATGGCCGTGCCGTCCAGCGTCAGCCACCCGCAGACATCGGGGTTGATGTCCCGCAGCTGGCCGAAGGAGAGGCTGTTGTCCTCCTGCGGCTGGGGCTTGAAGGCCAACAGCCCAGCCTGCACATTGTCGGCAGCGGCGTACACCCGGCTGTTGTCCCACAGCGCATAGCCCGACCAGACCACCGCCAGCAGCACCAGCAGAGCCGTCACCCCGTCCAGCAGGCCGTTCGCCGCCCGCAGGGCCATCTTCTGCCACTGAATGTTCCTCACCTCCCTTGCCTCATTTCCTCCGCGCTTACTTCTGATAGCGGCGGCGCAGGGTCAGCAGCAGCCCGACGCCCGCAGCACCCGTCAGGGTGAAGAGATAGGGTGCGCTGTCCAGCACCACACCAGCATCCACGGTGCCGCCCTTGGTGTTGGTGAAGACCGCCTGCTCGACCGCCTCATCCACTTCGCCCTCGGTGCCGGTCTCCGTCGTCACATAATCCGCGGCCGGCGTCTCAGACACCTTGTACTCCACGCCGTAGGGCAGGTTCTCGATGTGGATGGTGTCGCCGTCTTTCAGATAGAAGGTGGCTTCCGTCGTCTCGCCGGGCTTGATCTTGATCGACGTGGGGTTCGCGTCATAACTGCCGCCGGTGATGGCGTAGCTGTCCTGATAGGTCTTGCCCTCCTCGCCGGTCAGCTGCACCGTGAACTCGAAGTATTTGTCCTTATTGCCCATGATCCCCTCGACGTCCTTGTGGACTTCCAGTTCACCGGCAGAGTAGAGGTTGTCGAAGTCGTCCTTCTTGCCCGCGCCGGTAGACTCCGGGTCCTCGGTGTGGACAGCGGCAATGCGGAGCTTGCCGTCCTGCTCGATGACCGTCACCCGCAGCAGGATGGCGTCGCTGTAGTAGGTCACGCCTGCGCTGTCACCCGCCGCCTCATGGATGATGTAGGTGTAGACGCCCACGCTGTCGTACTTGGGCAGCTGAATTTCGATCTGTTTGGTCTTGTTCGCGCTGCCGGCATCGCCCTGTGCGTAGGTCACATCGCCGATGGTGGGAAGCGGCATGTTCTCGGGCGTTACATCATCTCCTGCGTCGGTCACGCTGTCCCGTTCGATGGTGAACTCAAACGTCTCCGCCGGGGAGATCGTACCCGTGTTGGTCAGCTCGTAGTTTTTGGTGAGATACACCCGGGACATATCCTCATACGGAGAGTCTTGCGCCTGTGCCGCAAAGGCGGGCATGACGTTGACGCCCATGGCCAGAGAGATGGAAAGCACACCTGCGAGAAGCTTTTCTACCTTGTTCTGTTTCATCCTGAAGTTCCTCCTTGTTGTCTTGTATGGTTTTTGGCGGCTCAGAGCCCCCGCCGCCGGATGAGGGTGATGACTTTTGCCTTGACCGCACTGCACTGCACCGGGCCGAAGTCACGGCTGTCCTCGGCCTGTGTGCGGCAGTCGCCCAGAATAAAGACGCTGTCCTCCGGCACAGCGTAGGGGTAGCTGAGCAGAGATTTGGGGTAGGTGGGGTAGAGGATGCCGCCGCCCTGTGCCGAGCCGTTGACCTCCACAACGCCGCTCTCGCTCAGGGTCACGATGTCCCCGCCCCGGGCCAGTACGCGGCCCACCCGCAGCGTCCCCGAGCGCTCATATACCACGACATCATTCTTGGCATAGTCTTTTTCCAGCCGGATGCCCAGCACGAGGTCGCCGTCCTTCACGGCGGGGAACATCTCGTTGCCGGACGCCTGCGTCACCAGATACACCTGCGTCAGAAGCACCCAGAGCACAGCGTCGAACACCGCCAGCCGCACCGCCAGACTGCGCACTTCCCGCAGCAGGGGGCTTTTTTCCGGCTTCGCCGGTCCAGACACGTTCCCTTCCGGCGTCCCGGGCGGGGCCTCCGGGGCAAGTGCCTCGTTTGGTTCCTTCACTCATCTTCCTCCTTCTTTCTGTTTTTGCAGCCCAGAACGGCCGCACCGGCATACAGCATCAGCGGCAGCCCGAAGAAGCCTGTCTCCACACCGGTGTCCGGGTCTATATCGGCCAGAACGTAGTGGGCATAGAAGTTGACGACGCCGTTTTCCAGCTCTTCGTCGGTGGGCTCATAGCCCTCTTCCCACTCGTCCTGCGATACCTTTTCCTTCGGGTCCGGCTCATCCGTCACCGAACCGGGAATCTCTTTGTACCAGCCGTCGAAGACATAGCGCACACCGCCGATGTCGAGCTCTTTTTCGATGTCCGCCGTCGTCTCTTCCACCCGCTCGCCGCTCTGGTACTCGCGGCTGTCCCGGATGCTGTAGTCGGCTTCGCCCGGGGCGCGGACGTTGAAGCGGGCCGTGAAGTTTTTCTTACTCTTGACGCTGATGATGCAGTCGATGTGCTTATCCGGTTCTGTCCCGTTGTTGCGCGAGATCTTGTACGGCGTCACCACGATGCTCTCCAAATCGTCCTGCGTCAGCCCCGTGATACCGGTCTGCTTCTCGATGGTGTCCTTATACTCGTCCCATATCTCATCGACGACCTCGTCCCAGTAGTCATCGCCCGGTTTCAGCGACCATGCGTCGCCAGTCGCGCCGCCCGGCCACGATACAACATACTCTGACACATTCGTCAGGATGTTCCTGCCGTTATCTTCCCATGCCGCGCCGTAGGTCTTCACCTTACCGACCCACTTGCACTCGCTGTTGTCCGGCGCCCACTGGCTGGGGTCATTGCTGCCGGGCAGGCTGGTGGGGGTCTTGAGCAGGAAGACCGCCGCCGACTCCTCCTGCGTCCAATCGCCCCAGCCCGTTGCAGCCTCATCAAGTTCGTCCGCAGGCAGAGCATTTTGGTCCTCGTCTGCGCTGTCGGCAGCCAGGTCGGCATCTTCCTCAGAGAATCTGTCTTTTTCGGGCTGTTCTGCCTCATCCAGAGGCGTTTCATCCTCGGCGGCGGGCCGTTCTTCCGACAGCTCCGTCAGAACGGCAATGTCTTCCTCCTCGTCTGAAACGGGCTCTTCCTGCTGGGCCTCATCGTCGATGAAACAGGCGTAGAGGCTGCACTCGCTGTCCGCTTCCGGCCAGAGCGGTCCTTCATCCGGCACGAAGCGGACCGCCGTCCCTTCGTCGTCCCGGCTGTACCAGAAGCGGAAGCTCTTTCCCTCCACCTCCGGCTCTTCGGGCATTAGAAGCTCTTCGCCGCTGCCCACGGTCAGCTCCGCATAGGGCAGGCCGCCGTCGGCCTCGTCCGACTCGCTGAGCCAGAAGAGATAGGTCCTCTCAAAATGCTCGTCCGCTTTGACGGTCTCGCTGTCCGGCGTCGGCGTCTTATCGGGCAGCCCGATGTCATCCAGCCCATCCACCACGACGGGGATGCCGCCTTCCGCGGGCAGGAGCACCGGCTCGTCTGTCCCGATGTCCTCTTCTTCGTCCCAGGCAGGCTCGTCCTTTATTTCCTCGTCCCATGTCTGGTCCGGCACGCTGTCCGTCCGCTCCGGCCCCTCGGCAAATGCGGGCAGCAGACAGCCGCACAGCAGCACCAGCACGATGCACAGTGCTGCGGCGCGCAGTGTCAGCCGCCTCCGTTCCAGTCGATTCCGCATACAACAGCCCTCCTTCATTCTCGCTCCCGGCGGGGATGCCGCCCTTTGCGTTATCAGGATACCGTTTACCGGACACGAAGGATGTCATTGCGTGCCAGTGCAAAAAATTTTGCGCATGAAAAAACCGCCGCCGGGGTCTTTCGACTCCGGCAGCGGTCTGCTGTCTCCGAATTTTCGGTTTTCAGGTGCGGGTGGCGGCTTCCATGCAGTGCTCCGAGGGGGCGTAATATTCCATCAGAGCAATGTAATTCTCGCAGTGGTGGCAGAAGGCCGCCCGGATGACGTCGTCGGGCGCGCTCTTCATCGCCACGAACATCAGGATGTACTTTGCAATGAGGCTCACAGCCTCGCTCTCGAGGCCATAGCAAAGGCCCACGGCCAGGATCGGCACGACGATCTGCTGCGCACGGATGGGGATATTCTCCGCATCGACCCGCTTGAGGACGGCACGGCTCATGGTGGATGCCGCCCAGACGGCGCGGGAGATCTTCCAGTAATCCATGTTCTTCAGATGGGTGAGGGTGCGCAGCCGCTGGATGACCTCGCCGTCGTCCAGAACTTTGTTCTGCGTGACCTCCTCCTCCGAGCGGATGAAGGCGCACTGTATCATGTCCATCAGTGCCGCCTCGTACTTTTCGTGGTAGTTCTCGCGGGAGACGAAATAATCCTCCATCTCAAAGATGACGCCGTTCGTCTCCTTGGTAACGGCCAGCCAGCTGAAATCCAGCGGAGTCGGGCCAAAATCGTTCTTCCCCATCTCGTTCAGGTCAGCCAGTTCCTCCTCGTTCCGGGTAGAAGGGAGGAAGCGGTCGTTTCCGTTCCGGTGGAATCCCCATTCCTCAGGCAGGAGATGCGGCACGATGTCGCCGCTGGAGATGATGTTGAAGATGTTGCTCTCGCCCCAGCTCTCTTTCAGACTGCCGTCGGCGTTGTGATTGTTGTCGTAGTCCTGCTGCAGATCGGGATAGTCCTGGGGGCCGAGGGCTACCGGCGTGGCAAAGGTGTAAACAAAGACATTCTCCCGTGCCAGCCCGGGCAGCTCTTTGTTGATGCGGGCCGCGAGAAGGTTCGCCACTGCAGCGCCGCGGCTGTAGCCGCCCATCCAGAGCTTGACAACGCCCAGCTCCCCCTTTTTCTGAGCTGCCGCCAGATAATTTTTCAGGTCTGCAAACACCTCGTGCACCGGGATGATGAATCCGCTGTGGGCATGGCCAGCGCCGGTGTGCAGATTGCTCACCCACTCGCCGCCGTATCCGCCGCCGCGCAGGATGAGCGCCACGATGGTGGTGCGCTTCCCGTTCAGGGTGATGGTCTTGCGGGCCGTGGACCAGCCCACGAAGTCGCCCGCCTTGCCCACATCGACATCATAATAGCGATATTTCACATCGCCGAAGCCCAGCTTGGTATAGGCTGCATCGAGGCTGTTTTCGCGGCCCACTTCTCCGTTGACCCAGTATTTTGCATCGCTGGCCCATGTATTGAACGCCGCACCCACCATGCCCAGCGTGGCCAGCGCCAGCTGGTGGTCATACTGGATGGAGGTGTGCGCAAAAAAGCTGTCGCTGTAGTAATATTCGTGCTCGATGTCCATCTGGCTCAGCTCGCTGCGGAAGGACATCGTATAATTGCCCGCCGGGACTGCCCGGCCCACCGTCTGGCTTTTTGCTGCTGCCTCAGCCCGGGGCAGTGCCAGCCCGGGCGCAAGAGCTGCACTGCAAACCAGCGCTTTACAGAAATCACGTCGTTTCATGGTCTTTCCCCCTTGCTGCTTTCATAAACCTCTGACATTTCTATCGTATAGGTGGTTTGCTATAGTATACCGTATTTTTCCGGCGGATTCAATCATCAACTCTGCCGATTGGGTATGTAAAAACCGGACAGCATCACTGCTGCCCGGTCATTTTCGTATTCTCAGAGAAGCTGCGGGTCCATCTTGCTGCAGAAGTCCACGATGTGGTGGAACATCTGCTCGACCGCCGGAGCCATCGCCGTGGGGCGCTGGACGGCCAGACCCACCACCCGGTACTCTTCCGGCTCGATGGGGTAGATCTTGACCGCTGCCGTGCAGTTGCGCAGCAGCATCCGGGGCATGATGGAAATACCCAGGCCTGCCTCGACCATGGCAATGTTCGACTGGTCGTCGATGACATGGCAACGGCGCTCCGTTGAGAGGGAATACTTCTTGAGGAACTGACGCATCTCCGCGTCGGTGGCATCCCACTGCACCACAAAGTTCTGC
>OIZP01001395.1_pt1 | contig 12520 bp, 11 predicted proteins | sample 1588531 | NCBI WGS metagenome assembly OIZP01 (sample SAMN03283283) | human gut metagenome | biome: human-associated habitat; material: feces | host: Homo sapiens | place: Peru | collected 2012 | reverse complement strand
GTTATAACTTTAATAATGTTTCCATTTATATCATATTCATAAGAATTTGTTTCTATAGTATTTTCTTTAAATAATACATTATGTTCTTTAATTAAAGAAAGAGCATTGTCTTCACTAGTCAAATACTCATATTCATCTTTAATAAATTCATTATTATCTTTAAGCTTTGTTGGATGTGCTCCAAAAATAGCTCTAATATTTTTAAAGTGCTCCCAATCATCCTTTTCTTTATCTTTAAAAATTTCACTACTTTTATAAAACAGTCTAGCTTTTTCATTATCTTTCGCTATTTTGTTAATATCGTTTATTCCTTCAATAACTATATCAACCGATGAAAGAAATAAATAAACTTCTCCCCAATTATAATCTTCTTTATTTTCTTTTAACAAATTCTCACTATTTAGATAACTCTCAACTGTTCTAAACCAGTGTACTGCTGAACAAATAATATTCCATTTGTCATCAGAGTATTTTTTATCGAGCACTAATAAAATATCATCTTGTTTTTCACCATTAATAAATTCACTTAAGCCATTTAGTTTTCTTAATCTTTCCTCATACTTCATTTGGCACACACCCTTGTTTCAAAAAACTTTCTAAAAATTCAATAACAGCAACTGGATTTTCTTTTATAACCATATCCAATTTTTTCATTTCTTCTTGAAGTTGTTTTAAATCATTATTACTTTGTTTAAGATAATCATTATTTATATCTTCATATAGTAAACCACTATACCTACTTAAGTATTCTTTTGTATATTTTTCGCTATTAATATCAGATATTAAAATATACCATCCTACAAACATATACTCATATCCAATTGAATTACTAGCATCATTAGTAATATACTTTAAACAGCAATTTAATAAAATTTCTAAAAAGTACATATTTTGTTTGGCTATCATTAAGAATAAATCCTCATCATTATTTAAAGTACCTTCAACCATTTCATTTACAACTAAAGTACTGTGTGTAAACAAACATAACTTATCATAATACTCATCTAATAATTTCTGAATCTGCCTATTACTCATATCTCCGAACATGTTTTTATCTATCATTTTTAATTTTGCTTTAAAAAGATTTCTAAGTTTTTGCTGTTTAGTATAAACTCTTTCTTCATCTCTCAATCCCATTTTTTTAAATTCTTCATATACGTTAGAGTCTAAATATATCATCATCCCCATAACAAGATTTTCAAAAGCCGATCTTATTAATGTGTTTGAATCTACTAGACTATTATTTCTAACTAATTTTTGCACATTCTTTATAGTCATATAAGATTGATTTAACAAATTACAACTTTCTTTAGGTAATTTTTTATCATCAATTGAATATAATTTCTTAATATTTTTACTAGTATTTTTTCTTAAAGGAACTATGTATCTACTTTTGCAAAGATTTCTAAAAATTCCCTTTAATTCAGTTAATCGATCTTTAGTTAAAAATTCCAATAATTTATATAGTTTCTCTTCCCTATTTTCAGTACCAAGGGCATTTAATATATCTTCTGTTGTTATATCTGTTTCATTATCTTTTTTCAAATTAAATTATCTTCTCCTTATTAATAAAAAGCAAAACAAATCAGTACTATCTACATCATTATTTTGCTTTTCTTTAGTTTTACAAATTACAAATCCACTTATCTATTGCTTCTCCAAATTCTTTTCTACGATACTCCTCATTGTAAAATGGCAATCCTATTATCTTATATTCGTTTCCATAATCAAACATTGGATTAGTAAATGCATTCTCTTCCATTTCTAGCATAAACTCTTCTTTCCATTTATCTTCTTCTAATAAATTATTACCTTTTGGTTCAGCATATAATTGATGTGTAATATAATTATCGTTTGTTTTCTTTCTAACAAATAATAAGAAATCTGGTTCGAATCTTTCACCATGTTCAAAACTGTATATTGCTAAATCTGAAATTCTTTCATTTCTTACTATATAATATTCTAATCCTTTTTCTTTCAATTTTGGTTCAATGTCAGTTTTAAAATATTTTATAAATAGTTTTTCTTCACTTGTACCATAATTATCATTAAATACATACCATGGTTCATTTGTTAGATCAAGTTTGTACTCTGTATTTCTGCAATTGTTTTGAGAATCTCCTTTTCCTCCATTTTCATCTATTTTTGACAAGTATATCACCTTATCCTTTAGCACTGCTTTAAGTTGCATTGGTTCAAATTGTTTAGTACCTTCAAACTCCTGCTTAATTGATGTCACATGATTTGAAATACTATTGAAAGCTCTTATACAAGCATTTCTTAAATCTTTTCCCTTAATATCATTTAAATATGTAATTTCAATAACTGAATTTCCAAGATATTCGTCAGATGTTAAGAATTCTTTCATTGTCTTAACATTAGGGTATTTACTTTTTATAACATTGAATTTTAACTCATTATATCTTTCTGCAGCCCCAATCAAAATATTATAATCGATATCTTTAAACTTAAATGTACTAATTTTGCTTTCAATATTTAATTCATTATTTATGTTTTCTCCCATTAAAGCAAACACGTTTCCTTGATTTGATTTTACGGTATATCTATATACCTTATTTTTTATACTATCCTCAATGTCAACAACATCTTTTCTGTCCTTAGGAATACGCTTATTTGCATATACCAATGCTTTATTATAAAATTGTGATTCTTTAAATTCTTCCTTCAGTTTATATTCTAGCTTTATTGGATTCTTATCTTGTAATCCTGTTTGTATTAATGCTTGTCTTAATTCTGCTATATATTTAGAATCATTTCTACTGTGGAAAAACATAGTTTCTAATATTCTCAATTCATTTGATAAATCATTATCATATTTTCTTTTATATTTTTCTTGTTCTTCGTTTATTTTAAATGGACAATATCTTGCTCCACGTCCTATTAGCTGTGCTTCTTTTATTGTGTAATTTCCAATTTTTCCAGCAGTCCCACTTCCTTGTCTGGTATCATATAGTCTAACAATATCAAACAAATTTAAAACATCCCAACCTTCATTAAGCATATCTACAGTAAATATAACACGTATTGGATTATCTTTATCTTCCAAGGAATTAACTAATAATTGTTTTTCTCTATTATTATCCGTAGTTTCATTCATGATTATTGCTGTTTCTTTTGTAAATGAATTTTGTATACTATGTTCTAATAATTCAAATGTTGAATCTTTACCTTTAAAATAATCTAAAGCCTTATTCAATATTTCAATATTGGAATTGTATAAATTCATTAATTCATAGCTATTTAATTTTTCTAAATTATTAAAGAAAACATCATAGAATTCTTTAGATTCTTTTATTTTTTGAGATTTTAACATTACTACAGGTTTCATATTTATCTTATTATCATTGAAAAGATATTTTCTATATTCGCTTAATACGAGAGCCATTAATGTTCTATCCCACAATTCACTTTCTGTAGCAAAGTTTTGAAAATCCTTAGTATATCCACTTTCTCTAAAATTCTTCAATGGATAATTATAAATTATTTTATCCCTATATTTAGCTTCAACATTTCTATCTTTTAAATCAGCTGTTGCTGTAAATTCAAGCATTATACTATCTCTATTTTGAGCTAGTGCATTTGTAACAGAATATTCCCAACTATTTCTTTCATCTTCTTCTGTTTTGGTTTCTTTTTTGGTAAGCGTATTTATATGATGACTTTCATCTGAAATAAATACTATTTTATTATCCTCAAAATCTTTATATGTAAGCGCATTTTCTCTAGCTGTGAATAAATCCAAATGTAATTTCTGTGTTGTTGTAAAACAAATTTGTATATCCTCTTCTAATGGATCTACACTAAAATTTTCTACTTTTTTTATTTTTATTTTATTTCCTAAATAACTAATCTCCTCTGAAAAAAGATATTTGCTAGATGCTGTATCTGTAAAGTTATCTATTGTTTTTTCTACAACATTAGATTGATTTACAAAGAAAAGAAACTTTCTATATCCTTTTGTATATAGATAAAGCATTAATCCTGCCATAATAACAGTTTTTCCACTTCCTGTTGCCATATGAAAAAGAGTATGTTTTTGCTTGTTTTTATGAATATTTTCATTTTCAAAATAAGTTACAAAATATTTAAGTGCAGAAATTTGATAATCACGTAAAACTATATTATCAGATAATCCCTCGTTTATTATAGTTGGCAATTCATTAAGCATTCCCATTTCTTCTAATACTTCTATTGTTTCATATAAATATTTATTTTCCATATCATTTACACTCCTTCATAAAAAGATTTTGTAAATGATTTTTCGTCTTCTGTTACTTTATAATTCATATCATCAATATCACTATAATTAATATACAGTTTATTTTTATCTATTAATGTAATCAATGCTTTCTTTTTTTCTTCCAATGACAAATTATTAAACTCTTTATCTGCTTTTTTAATTTCATTTTTTGTAATATAAGATATTATCCTATCATCATTAATAATTTTTTCTTTTATTTCATCAATGCTATTCTCATTTGCATCTAATACATAATTTACTAGCTCTTGTCCGTTTTCTTTTAGTTCGCAATAAATAAAAGAGCCTCCACCTTTCCAGTTAGTATCTTCAGATACACCTCCATTTTCGCCATCTATTACCTTCAACAATCTTTCTACGGAAATTTCCTCAATATAATCAAGTTGTTCAACTCCTATAAATCTTCTGTTCATTTTTAACGCTACAGCTGGAGTTGTTGCACTGCCCATAAAGAAATCTAATACTATATCATCTTTTTTTGTTGTCAATGTAAGTAAATTCATTATTAATCTTTCAGGTTTTGAAAAATCAAATACTCTTCCTCCAAATAATGCCTTAATCTCATCTGCAGCTCTTTGATTTGTTCCATAACTAGCATCCCAAAAATCTGATGATATTTGCCCTTTATCAATAGAATCCGTTAAATATGTTTTTCCATATGGTATTTGTTGTCCTTTATTTGGCCAATGAATAGCATCATTTTCAAGCAATTTTTTGTACTCTTTCTCTTCAATCATCCATGGACCAGATAAAATAGATCCATCTGGAGTTTCTATATTATATTTATATCTCCCCCTTGTCAAATCTAATATATTGCTTCTTCTATATTTTCCTTTTTTATCTTCATACGAATACTCTTTCATTGCTTTTTCAGTTAGAGGTAAATTATATAGTTTTGTGTTTTCGTTTTTTCTATACAATAATATATAATCCATGACATTTGCAAAATCACCTATATTAGATTGATTATCTGTTTTTCGCCATGAAATAGTCCCTATATAGTTTTTAGGGAATCTAGACACGTTAAATATTTCATCTAATAATAGCTTTAGCTGTGAATATCCATCAATGCCCATAGTTATGATAAGTATTCCATCATCACTTAATAAATCCTTTGCAATTTCAAATCTATTTTTGCAAAAGGTTAACCAAGTAGAAAGCTTAAAACTCGAATTATAATTAAACGCATCAATGTCTTTATTTTTATTAAAATAATATGGTGGATCTACAAATATACTTTTTATTTTTCCTCTATATCTTTTTAATAATGATGTTAAAACTATAAGATTATTGCCTTTTATAATTAAATTATCATCTTTATCAAATTTTAATATTTTCTCCTCACCGTCTTTAGAATATTTCTTTATGCTGGTAAATATTTTAGGAGATAACATTCTAGAAATTTCATCACTAGCAATAGTTTCATTAAAGAATATCTCATCACGCTTTTGATCTTCTTTTGTTTGACCACCTTCTAAAACGCAATCTTTAAAAGGAAAATCTATCACAACATCATTATTTTGGTTTACAAATTTTCCATTAGATGTTAATCCAATTTTGTTTGTATATTTTGTATAACTGTCTGGCAAAAACTCTTTTTCTTCAACAAACCAAGCAAATCCTTGCTTATCAAAAACATAGTTATTGTTTACCTCAACAAAAAATTTTTTCCTTGTAGCATCATTTTTTAATAATATTTCTATTAATTCTTTATTCATAGTCATAGCATCACTATAAACATTAGCTTTTAATAAATTTCCATCTTCAGATAAATATCTTTCATTACTTTTTAATAAATCTACTACTATATCATAAATATTTTCCATATTATCCCCCTATTTCTTTTTCCACTCAATTTCATATCCTATCATTTCTGCAATTCTTTTAACTTCTAAATATTTTATTGTTCCTTTTGTAAGTTTATTAGACAAATTTTGTAGTGCAACTTTACTTTTTCCATCACTAAGTTTTTCTGCCACTTCCCCCATTTGCCAACCACTTAAAGTTATATAACCTTTAACTTCATCCTTTATAGATTGTGATTTTTCTTTACTCTCCATCTTTCACCTCTCACATTTTTATTCTATCCCTTTTATATCATATTATATATTTTAATGCAATATACTTTTATCATAATTCATTATATTTCTATACTATTTCGTATATTTTTATATTTTATCTAACTTTTTTCTTATCTTTTACTTTATTTTTCTCATTCTGCTTATTCCACTTTTCTTCCTCAATAAACTTAATATCTTCCAACATTCTATTAGCTCTCTCCATTATATCATCACAATAAAACAATTCTCTTTTAACATTTTTAATTTTATCAGTTACTTTTATAATATCTTCAGTAACAACATCTTTTCCCACTCCTTCCTCTAAACCTTTTCTCTTATAATACAATCTATTCCTTTCATTATATAAATTCTTTAACTCATCTTGCTTTGATTCTTTATGCTTTCTAACATCATCCAATGTTTTCAATTTATATTTACAAATCATATTAGCTTCAGCAGAATATTGATTTAATTTCTTTATTTCTCTCCTCATCTCTGGAGACATTCTATATTGCTGCTGTTTCTTTGGATAAACTTTTAATAAAAAACAATAATATCTAAACAATGCTATCAATCCTTTAGATTTATACAGATTTTTAGCATGTCCATGATAAGTAAATTTCCTTGCTGGAATTGTTGCAACAAAATTAACTCTCTCTTCTTTTTTCCCTGGATTTATTTCAAAAATAGTATGTCTGATATTATCCATAGAATATTCTTCTCCAAATCTTCTTTCAACTCTGATATTTCTTTTATGTGGTGCTTTTCTAATACTTAATTTACCACCTCTATAATAATATTTGTATCCCATAGAAGATAATATATTTTCAAATTGTCTTTGACTTAATGCATGATTTATTGCATAATCTATATCTTCTTTTGCAAATTTATAATAGTCTGAATCTCTCATAGATTTCTTATAAAAATTTTCAAAATTGATTCCTGATTTACAAGTCTTTTCTTTTAAAACCCTCAAGCCATATTCTTCACATATTTCATCTGATATTTTTCTTAGCAAAGCTGTATTAGTTAAATTGCTATAATACTTCTTTCCATCTTTAAATGAAACCGAATTGATTACAAAATGATTATGAAGATGTTCTGTATTTAAGTGTGTAGATACCACAACTTGAAACCTGTCTCCCCACATTTCGTTTGCAAGTTTTACTCCAATTTCATGAGCAATTTCTGGAGTAACTTCTCCTTCATTAAAAGATTGATAAGCATGAAATGCTAATATGCCATTTCCTTTTCCATATAATGTTTTTACAAATTGCATTTGCTTAACTGCATCTTTTACTTCACAATTTATTCCTGTAGTATAAAATTGTTTTTCTGTTTTATCTGGATTAGTTGCATAAGTCATTACTTGCCTAATACTATCAAACTCATCCATTCCATATTCGCTATAATTATTTTTTGTCTTTTCTTCATTTGTTGCATAGTTAATTACTTTATCTAATCTCTTTTGTACTTTCCATATTTTTGTTGTTGCCATTCGCTCTCTCCTCTCATTTAAAAAGGGGATTGGGGAATTTCCCCATTTAGAATTTCGAGCTGACGAAATTCATTGCTTGTTAGGACAACAATATACTCTTTTTTAGTACTAAAATTATTACTTTTTTCTATCAAATGCACACTATATTTCGAAAAATACTTGGACTTTTTTTATCAAAATCCAAGTACTTTTCTTCTTATTTTTTATTATAAAATATTTAATTTATAATAATTATTTTTGTAAAGATTCATTCTTTCCTCATCATTTATATTACTTTTTACTTTATGATTTTCGTCTTCTAATTGAAATATTTTATTTAATTTTCTTAATAAAATTTCTTGTTTTATATCTCTTATTAAGCATGGAACTTTGTCATATCCTAGTGATTTCGCTGCTAATAATCTTATTCCACCATCTAGAACATAATACCCATTTTCTTTTTGAATAACTTCAAATGGTTTCTTAATTCCTTCCTTTTTTATTACCTCCATATATCTACAAACTTTTTCTAAATTTCTGCTACATATTGCGCTAGCTTTAACTTCTTTTATATCTTTTGTTTCTATTTCTTTATATTCTTTATAAACTTTCATATTATCAATTCCTTTCTTTTTTCTATTTACTTTTTTAAATTTCTGTATTAAAATATAGTTACAATCATTTAAGTTAGCATTTAGTTTGGTCGCTTATGCTAGCTTTTTCTTTTATATTTTTTAGTGTTATTCCATAACACATTTGATACAACTTTGAGATAATTGCATCTACTAATTGTTCATCTTGACTTTTACTAAATCTTTCAATTAATCCCTGCTTATCAAACCTTGTTGTAATGATTATTGGTAATCTATTTTCATTTCTATTTTGAATAATTGTATATAATTTTTCCAATGCCCATTGACTTATTTTTTCTGTTCCTAGATCATCAATTATAATCATATCTACATTTGAATATAGCTCTATTAATTCATTTTCTGACTTTGTATTATCTCTAAATGTTTCCTTTATCATGTCTAGTAAAGTCGTTAGTCTTCCCATTAATACAATCTTCTCATTTTCAATTAATTTATTAGCAATTGATGCTGCCAAATGTGTTTTTCCAAACCCTGACTCGCCTGTTATTATCAGTCCTTTAGTTTGTATTTTTATTATACATTTGCTTGTATAATCTTTAGCAACTTTTACTGCTATTTCATTGCCAGAATTAATATTAAAATTTTCAAAGTTCAGATTCTGAAATTTTCTTTCATTATAGTTCTGTTTGTATAGCTTGTTTATAACATCCCTAAAATGTTTTCTTTTCTGAATTTCATATTCTTGCTCATCTTTTCTTTTCCAATACTCTTGTGCTTTATTACAATCACATCTTTCGTATTTAATTGAATCTGGAGAAATATTTGCATATAAATAATCAAGTCCTATTGGTATTAATTCTTTGCCACAAAATCCACATTTTTTGAACTCTTTGTGAATAATTTTATTAGATTTTGTATTGTCTAAATCCATTCTCGTTCTCCTCTCTTATATTTTTTTCTTTATTATTTTCTAAATCTTTTTTGTTTTCTTCTTCTCCGTTACCTAACACTTGGATAACGTTACTTTTTTCAATTTCACTTTTATGCTTTTCACGATATTTTCTTTGTCTTTCTCTGTTTTGCATTTGATATTTTTCATACTTTTCAATACTTTGATACTTGTCCCAATTTTTTATTAGAAATGTTTCCCCTTCTTTTTTTAACATTTCTAATTCTAGAAACTTTTTCAAAATTTTTTCAATTTTTTTATTAGATTTTCCCATAATCTTTGAAAAATTTTGAATTGTCATTGGATTATTTTCTCCTATTTCTAATCTTCCTCTATTATTACATTCAACTGCTAATGCAATTAATTGAATCCACACTCTAAAATAAGTGTCTCCTTCAGGAAGTTTTAGAATTATTTGAATTTTCCTGTTTGAAAATATTGTAGTTTCTGTTTTAAACCACGGTATTTCATACATATCCTCCTTTTCTCGCTTTCTTTCAATTAATATTTAATTGATTCTTTTTCTTTTATACTTAGATATTCGTCTAGTACTTGAATTCTAAATAGAAATTTTCCACCAACTTTTGAGCATGGTATTTGCTTTCTTCTTACTAATTGATTAATTAACCAATAAGATATTCCTAAATACTCTGCTGCTTCTTTCATTGTTAGTGTCGTTCTTTGTACTTTTTGTATTTCCATACATATCCCTCCTTCCTTTTGATTTATTAAATTATAAAGTTAGTTAACAAGTTTTGTTTGTTTTTTGTTGTTAACTGATTGTATATTAACATGATTTATGATAAAATTCTATTAAATTTGATTAATTTTGTTATCAAAGGGAGACTTTTGGTTTTTTTGCAATTTGTTAACAGAAAGGATTTTATATGGAAAGAAAAAATACAATTAAAATATCTTTTGAACCTTCATACTTTTCACAGATTTTTATTCACATTTCTGGTTCTTATATGAATACACTTGTTAATAAAAACAATAATAGATATTTATCTAATTTTAAAGATGATTGGTATGATGAGGAATTTGGAGAATTAATTTTAGAACTTGAAAAATGTCCTTCAGAATCAAGGAAAAAGGAGATATTAAATAGATTAGAAGTATTGGCAAATACACAAACAAGAGTTAACCCTATTTCTTTATCTTTTTGTCATAATATAGAAGAATTGGATGGTTATATTGTATTTGAACCAACAACATCAATTGAACATTACGACCTTTCTCTATTAGATTTTATAAGCTATGACTTTAATGTATTTAACGATTATTTATTATTTTTTATAAATTTCTTTGATTACTTTATAGATAAATTAGATGAAAAAGACATTTACTATATTAAATTAGATACTTTATATCCTATAGATGAAATAATTGAAATAGCTAAAAAATATTATGATAAAGAAAAAGAAAAATTAATACATTATCAAAATTTATTTAAACAATGTATTAATTTTGTTTATGACATTGATAATCCTATTGATATGAAACATTTAACTCACAAACAAATCTTTTACTTATATAATCAAATATATCCAAATGTATTTTCCGAGTTCAAGAAAGATTTTCATTCAGTAGATATATTAGATTATCAATATTTGCAATTTCCTTTTAAACCTGAAGATGCTAAGTTAGAAAATATAAATAATTTAATTGATGCTATTGGAGAAGCAGATCCAAGTGGAAGAAAGCTTGTTAATCTTAATCGATTTGAAACGAATAACTTATTTACTAGCTTTTATATTACATTATTCAATGTAGTTTCTGTAAATAGCGTGTATATAAAAATATGTGGTAATTGTGGAAGATATTTTATAACTCATAAAAAAAATATTTCTTATTGTGACAGACAAGTAGCCGAATATGTAACTTGTAAAGATATTGGAAATCAAATTGCTCAAAGAATTAAGCAAGAGAACGATAAAGTTTATGGTAAATATCGTAAAATTTATGCTAAAAAAGCTATGTTGGTAAAACGTAACCCTGATATAGAAGTTTATAAAAAGGATTATGAAAAATGGAAACAAGAAGCTAAAAAATTTATGAATGAAATTAGAAATGAAATGAAAAGTTATGATGAATTTGATAAATGGTTAGATAAAAACAAATAAAGGAAAAGTTTATTTCTTTTCCTTTATTTACAATTCTCCTTATACCATTCTTCCATTCCAGTATTAACTATGGTACCTTCATATAAAGTTTTGCATTCATCCATATCATAATATTGTGTAAATAATCCTTTGTTATGCTCATTTATGTTATTATATATTACATACGGAAATATAACTACTTCTCTTCCACTTCTTCCAGCCTTGTTCGCTAAATGACATGCCGAATTTACTACATCTCCCATCCAAATAACTTCATTGATTGAACTTCCTGAATACCCTGCTTGTACCATTAAAGCTCTACCATAATCTATTCCTATTCCCACATCAATTTCATTATATTCTTTCTTTTTTAATTTATAATTAAGAATTTTTATCATACTATATAATTTAGCAGAAACATTTATTACTGTATCAATATCAGTTTTTTTAGGAGTCTCAAATACTCCCCAAACGCAATCTCCATGTATATTAATTTCTTTGCAAATTTCTTGTTCATTCATTATTGCTACGCATTCAGATATAAAACTACGATATATCTTTGCCAATGTTGGTCTCAAATGATCGTTTGTCATATCAGAGGATCCAACTATGTCAATAAATAAGGCTGTTACATGCACATAATAACCATTGTTATATGTTAGTGTACTTCTTGCTGGTATATAGTTTTTATCAGAATAGTTAGAATTGCTTGCATTTAGTATTTCATCTATTCTGTCCGAACTTTTATTAATATCATATGATATTTTATTATTAGATTCCATATTCCCTCCAACTTAACAAAAAATGTAATTTATAAAAGTAAGTATTACTGTAACTACAATATATTTTATACTCTTATTATATAATTTTGACTTACAACTGCAGATTTTAGAATTGACATACACTTGATTTAATATTTCTTTTTTTACATCTGAAATATCTCCATCAGTATAGTTATACAGATGGAGATAATAAGAGCAAACCACAAATAGTACTTTTGTTTTTTGGTCATAATAGTTCCTCACACATAGAAAGACTAAACTATAGTTACATTATATTT
>OIZP01001391.1_pt1 | contig 12536 bp, 10 predicted proteins | sample 1588531 | NCBI WGS metagenome assembly OIZP01 (sample SAMN03283283) | human gut metagenome | biome: human-associated habitat; material: feces | host: Homo sapiens | place: Peru | collected 2012 | reverse complement strand
TGAGTCTCCAAAAAGCCTATAAAATCAAGCTTTCTATTTAGAATTTGCCCTCATCCCTGCAGTCTTTGATTTTTTCATGTCATCATCAAATGCATTTGCTGTCATTGCAATAATCGGGATGCTTTTTGCGTCTTCTTTCTCACTGTTTCGGATTTCATGTGTTGCTTCATATCCATCCATGACTGGCATCATAATGTCCATTAGAATTGCATCAAAATAATACACATTGTGTTTTCATGAGATCTGTTTCATTTGTTTCCGAATCGTACAATGCCAATTCTTTTTATTTATTCCGGGTGCTCTCATTGTCGAGACCAGATGACATCAGACTCTTACGATTCATAGTTCTCAATTTTATTTGCGGAGTATTTATAATCCATACAATATCGCCTGTCGATCAGCCACATAAAATTCATAATTACAACATCGTTCAATCAATTCCCTGTCATGGGTGATAATAAAAATACTTTTACCCATGTCACGAAGTTCTTTAAACAGCTGTGCAGTACTTACCATATGACAATAATCCAGACCGCTCGTCGGCTCATCAAATATCAGTATCTCCTTTTCTGCAAGCACAGACGATGCAATAGCCACACGCTGTTTCTGACCACCGGATAATGACATCGGATGTTTATCACGAAATTCCCATATACCAAGTTTTTGCATAATTTCTCTGGCTCTTTCCTGTATCTCTTTTCCGGTATCCGATGCTCCAAGAAGAACTTCATCTTCTACAGATTCACAGAAAAGCTGATGATTTACATCCTGCATTACAAGATAACATTTACGGAGCATTTCCTTTGGTTTATACTGCTTCTCTTCTATGACCGTCTGTCCCTTAAATTTTTTTTCCAATCCGCAAAAACATCTGACGAACGTAGATTTTCCTGCTCCGTTTTGTCCTGTAATTGCTATAAGTTCATTCTTTGGGAGCTGCATATCTCCAAACTCCAGTACCTTTTTTTCTCCATAGGAAAAATAATAATTTTTCAGTACTATGTCCGACTTCTTGGCAATATACTCATGTCTTTTACTGCTTTCATCACAATGTGGCTGCATTGTACGAAGTCCGAGATTTTGCAGCTTTTGCTCTGAAAATTTCAGAAATTCCTGCATTGTGATATCAAACATAATTCTTCCATGTTCAAGATAGACTACACGGTCACATATTTCCTTAAGCCAATACAACCTGTGCTCCGCTATCACGATTGTTTTTCCCTGCTTTTTCCAGAGTAAAAGCGTATTTTTTAGTCTTTCTATGGATTCTTTATCCAGATTTGATGTCGGTTCATCAAGTACAAATACGTCGGGCTGCATCGCAGTTACAGAACCACAGGCAACTCTCTGCTTCTCACCACCTGACAATTTAAAAATATCTCTGTCCATAAGATTTTCTATTTCCAGTTCGCTTACAGCCAGTTTTACACGTTCGTTAATATCGTTTTCTACAAGTCCCATATTTTCGCATCCAAACGCAACTTCACTTGTTGTATCCATGCAGAAAAACTGACTTCTTGGATTCTGAAATACACTACCCACCTTTTTTGATATATTATATAGTTCTTCACTCTGCACATTCATTCCATAAACGCTGACATTTCCGCTATACTCTCCTTCATAAAAATGTGGGATAAGACCATTTATAAGGCGCGTTATTGTTGTCTTTCCACAACCTGAAGCCCCACATAACAAAACACATTCTCCTTTATCAACTGAAATCGAAACATCTTTTAACGCTCCTTTTTCCGAATTATTATACTGAAAACTGACATTTTCTATCTGTATCATAATATCCTCCATTTGTAACAAAACCGCACTCTGCCAATATCATGACATCATGCGGTTTTATCTATATATTACATAAATAATCTTGAAATCATTGAAACGATCCATATTACATAAGGAATAAAGCAAATAAGTACTACAATATAGTCCTGAAAATGAAAACCAATCCGGCACACATTGGTCCGCTTTACATCACCGCCAAGTCCCCGTGTAATAGCTGCAGCATTGAGCTCCTCTCCAATTTTTGCGGAGCAGACCATAAGTGGAATCAGTCTGTACTCTATCATTTTATCGACATTTTTCCCGCCGAAGCGAATATCCCGCATACGCATCGCATCATTGATTGCCCGGAATTCATCCGCAATCGTTGGAAAAAAACGAAACATAACAGAAAGTGGTATGGTCAGCTTATCCGTAATATGCATCCTGCTCATAGCCGAAGAAAACTCACTTACTGTTGTTGTCTGCATCAGATAGGTTCCAGCCATGATTCCCGGCAGAAACCTTGTCATAATCCCGCAGAATGCAAGCAATATAAATCCAATAAAACCTGTCATATGAGGCAGCACAAACACTGTCAGCAAATAAAATACACTGTACAAAATGATGTATCCTGCTGCTCTTTTCCACTTACCTACAAGTATAAAAAGCACGAACGGAAGCAGACAGAATAACGGAAGGTACGCACCAAATAATTTATCTCCTGCTCCTCCCAGAACAAATATTGCCATTGTCATTAAAAGAAGCATTTTCGTTCTTGGATCAAATGTGACGTATGTATGTATCATTATGCAATTCCCGCTTTCTCAAAATGCTTTTTCAACAATGATTTTCCAAATACTCCTCCGATCCATCCACAAACCACGCATGCTGCAATAAGTAATGGGATCAGCCATGAGTTCGCAAAGATATCTGTCATTTTAGTGATATACTCCTGTCCAAAACTCTGACGCGTACTGAAATATGCCTCAATATTCATAAACATTGGAACAAAGTTTCCAAAGATGATCAGATTAAATACTCCACAACTTAATATATTTTTCTTACTGCTTTTATAATTTCCTGATTTTACAATAAGGTCTGTAATAACACCACATATAATTCCAAAAATAAACGGCCAGTATCCCATTCCTGTAATCCACAAAAACAATCCAACAATCATAGCATAAATAGTTATCATTCCAAATTTATCAACTTTTGTCAAAAAAAGCATATATGGAATACCGCCAAATATTGGGACAATCACACATAAAAGCGGCATCATGATCGGTATAAATCCCAGCATTGCAACTGCTGTCATAATCACACAGTAAATCGCTGCATAAATTCCAATATTGATCAAATCTTTTCCTTTTAATTTCTTTTTATTTTTCATTTTGAATGCTCCTTGTTTTTTATCTATATATTACTTTATTTCTTAACGTGCCAGTTTCCAGCTGACTGCCTGCTCTCTTGCATCCACAAACCGCTTGTAAATTCCTTCCTGCTTCATCAGCTGCTCATGGGTTCCTTTCTGCACAATCTGCCCTTTCTCTACGACCACGATCTGATCTGCATGGCGTACCGTCTTCAGTCTGTGTGCGATCATAATGATCGTTTTTTCTTTCGTCAGTGCATCCACAGCCTCCACAAGTTCTTTCTCATTCTCAGGATCTACATTCGCAGTTGCCTCATCAAGAATAATGATTGGTGCATCCTTCATAATCGCCCTGGCAATGGAGATCCGTTGTTTTTCACCACCGGAAAGCGTGGCACCACCCTCTCCGATCACGGTATTATATCCATTTGGAAGTTTGCTGATAAACTCGTGACAGCAGGCTTTCTTTGCTGCTTCCACCACTTCCTCATGACTTGCATCCTGACGCCCGAACTTAATATTATTCTCAATTGTATCTGCAAAAAGATAGACGGACTGAAAGACAAATGCAAAATTATTCATCAGGCTGTTCATGCTGTACTCTTTTACATTTACACCGCCAAGGGTCACTTCTCCGGAATCCACATCCCAGAATCTGGAAATCAGATTACAAAGTGTAGATTTACCTCCGCCAGACGGACCAACGATTGCTGTCGTTGTTTTTTCTGGGATAGAGAGTGATACACCATCAATAATCTTCCGCTTATCGTAGGAAAATGTAACATCTGAAAGCCTGATATCATAGTTTTCCGGCTGTATCTCTTTGCCATCGATATCCATCGTATCCAGTTCCAGAATTGCATTTGCTTTGTCCACACATACACTTACCACATGTAAGAGGGATGAGTAATTTCCTGTACATTCCAGACTGGTATAAAGCATAAATGCTGAGATTGTCATACCAATGGCATAAACCGCACTCATAGTTCCATTGATATAAAAATATGCACTGCATGCCACAATTACGGCTCCTGTTATCTTCGTTATCACGCTTTGTAAAAAATGATACGGGACAAATACCATTTCCATTCTGGTATTGATTTTGGCACTCGCATCGTTTGCATCATTTAATCTCTTTGCCTGTTTTCCAAGCAGATTGTAGGATTTCACTTCTGAGATTCCCTGAAGATACTCCATGATCTGACTTACGAGTTCTGTATCACATACCACCTTTTGTTCCGAATCTTTTTTCCCTGCATTCTGCATCATAGAATTTACACCAAAGAAAATCAGGACTCCAGCTGCAGATATCAGTCCGATTCTCCAATCAAAGACAAGCAGCATAAGGATGATCATCAAAGTCTCTAAAATCCCCTGCGTTGTCAGCATAACCACCCTGGCCGCTACATCTCCTAGTGATTCCATCGTATTGGTTGTCACCGAAGATATCTCTCCAATACTATTGGAATTAAAATATCCCATCGGAAGGTAACGCAGATGCTCTGCAATTTTGATTCTCGTAAAAGCACTTGCATTATAGCCACCTTCTGTCTGAAGTACCGTAGAGCTTCTCTTACATATAACAGCAATCACAATCGCAATGACCATAATGGCTAAGGAACCTCCGATATATTTTCCTATCGGTTTTCCACCAAGCAAACCAATCAATATGTACATAATGGCTGGTATCTTCATTGCAGATGCAAGTGCTTCTACAAGCCCAATGACCATCGACAGTTTGAATTTGTTTCCATTTTCCCTCCCTGAAAATCGAAAGAATTTCGCCAGAATCTCAAACATATCATACGCCCTCCCTTACGGTATCTTTTACTGAAACATGGGCATTCCACATTTCTTTATAAAGCGGGCATGACACCAGAAGCTGCTCATGCGTGCCATGCGCTGTCACGTTTCCATCATTTACCACAAAGATCTGGTCACTGTCCTTAACGGTAGAAAGCCTGTGTGCTATGACGATCAGTGTCTTTCCGTCCACCAGTTTTGCAATGGATTTTTGTAATAGAGCTTCGTTTTCCGGATCGGTGTAGGCAGTTGCCTCATCTAAAATGACGATCGGTGCATCCTTTAGCATCGCCCGGGCAATCGAGATACGCTGTCTCTCTCCTCCCGACAGATGTCCACCGGCACCGCCTACAACGGTATCAAATCCATTTTCTAACTGCAGGATAAATTCATAACAGCCGCTCTTCTTTGTAACCTCAACCACCTGGTCATCCGTAGCGTTTGGATTTCCCTGTCTGATATTTTCACGAACTGTCTCATTAAACAGATAATTGTCCTGCGCGACATAGGCAATTTTCCGGTTGAAATCTGTAAGTGCCAGCTCTTTTACATCAACCCCACCGATTTTAATGCTGCCGGAATCCACATCCCATAAAGATGCGATTAGCTTTGCGATCGTTGACTTTCCGCTTCCGGAAGGCCCAACAATTGCATTTACAGTCCCTGCTTTCAGTTCCATATTTACTCCATGCAGGATTTCTTTGTCGTGATAGCCAAACCTTACATTTTCAAGAATGATGGAATTATCTTTTGGAACATCTTTACTTTTCTCCGGACGTTTTAACTCCGGCTGTTCTAAAATACCTGCTATCTCATCAACGATCACTCCGATTTTCCCAAGGTCATCTGTATAGGAGCCCACCGTGATCAGAGGCCCGACAATTCCCAGTGAGAGAATGATACAAATGACAAAATCAGATAACTCTAAGGTTTTATTCGATACATAATAGGCTCCAAAAGGCAATACTGTAAGAAGTGTATACGGTGTCACCACCATCATCAATGCATGATAGACAGAACATCTTCTCATCCATGAAATGAAAGAGTCCGCATATTCCCTTGCCGCTTTTGTAAATTTAGCATAAGAGCTTTCTGTCTTTCCAAATGCCTTTATGACCTCTATTCCGTTAATATATTCTACCGCAGCATCATTCAGCTCTTTTGTGGTCTTAACCGTCCTTTCAAAACTTGGCTTATAATCCAGCATCATTCCAAAATATGAGAAAAGTCCAACAACAATCGGAACTATAGACCAAAGTGCCAGCCGATAGTCTGTCAGGAAGAAATAAATCAGGATTACAACCGGTGCAAGCAGATTGGAGGTAAATTCTGGTACTATGTGAGCCAGAGTTGTCTCGATACTGTCAATTCTTTCCACCATGATATTTTTAAAAGTACCTGACGGTGTATCTTTCACATACCCAAGAGGTACCCTGGCAAGCTTGTCGCAACACGCTTTTCTTATATTTGCAAGTACCACAAAAGTTGCTTTATGTGACAATGACGTTGAAAGTGAATGAAACAGTTCTGCGATCACAAACGACAGTGCGATCAGGACTGCTTTTATCAGATATTTTTCAAACTCCTTTTCACCGTTTAAAAACAGTTTCACCACATCCGCAATTATAAAGTACGGAAGAATCTTAAAAATGACATTTCCTATTGCGAGCAATACACTCCACACATAGGCACTTCTTTTTTGTCCAGCCCATGTCAGTATCCAGCTGACTGCTGACTTTTTCTTTTCTTTCACACGTATTCACTCCTTGCTATAGTTTTAATTTTGTTAGTTATATCTAACCCTTGTATAATAAAATAGGTGGCATGCCGGCATCAGCCACCTGATATTATTTTCTTAAAATGTACCTTTCTGAATCGTAAGCCTAAAATTTAACGTTCCACAATCGCTCCCAGCCACCGGTATTGAATTCCCGAAGCTTGTGCACATTTCTCTTTGCAATTTCCTTATCTATATCGTGCTCAATGATCTGAAATATAGATGAAAAAAATCCGGTATAAATCATATGCATGAGGCTTTCCCCGACAATCGGTATTTCAATTCCATCCTCCTTCATTTTCTTCACATATTCCAAACTGGATCTCATTTCCCTGTCTACCATATTGTGTATGAATGTCTCAAACTTTCCACTGTCTCCACATTTCAGCAATAATCGGAAATTATCATAATGCTCATAGATATAGTCAATCATCTGATCCATTCCGTCGCCGGATGTGTCCGACATATTACTGGTCTGTTCTTTGGCAGAAAGCTTTTCAAAATCCTCAACTACACGGTCGTAGATCTGATATATATGTTCTATATACGGATCTGTCAGTGCATCAAAAAGCGCCTCTTTTGTCGGATAGTATTTATAAAAGGCACCCGTTGTAAGTCCGGCATCCTTTACAATATTTCTTAAAGATGCCCCGGAAAAGCCATCTTTTAAAAAATGCTTTCTGGCTGTATTTAATATATTTTTCTCTGTATCTTCTGCTTTTGTCGACATCTTTTTCTTATTCTCCTGAACGTCTCTCCAAAATATAACAGTGTTATATAGTACTGTTATATTTTATCTCATTCTATTCATTTGTCAAGTATAATTTTTAGATTTTTCACAACTGGCAAACCATCTTTTCCACATTCTACACTTGAAACACATTTGCCTTTCTCAAACACTAATAAAGCAGGAGTTTGAGAAAAAGAATATTTCTGTTTAAATTTTTTCCAACATTCCTCACTTTCTGACCTCAATTCTTTTAGTAATCTATTGATTGAATATCATTGACTGCTAAGTATTGTTTTGCGTTTCATAATTGTTTCCTCCTTTTGGGCATAAAAATAGCACCTAACAGATTTTTAATTTCCGTTGGGTGCTATTGATAACACTACACTTATTTGCTTATACTGATTTCTTTTTTACAATACGTAACTCATATCCTAAAGCATCAAGTATATGACTAAATGCTCTTATTGTCGGAATACTTTCTTTCCGTTCAATCCGTGAAATTACCTGTTGTTTATTTCCAGTTAATGAGGCTAATTCCTTTTGCGTTATATTTTCTTGTTTCCGTAAAGAAATCATTTCACCTATGAGCTTATACTCGGCACGGGATTCATCCCATGCCTTTTTAAATTTTTCATCTTCTGGTAAACTATTTATATAATCAAGTATTAAGTCTTTACCAGAATTAGAGCAATAATCGTGTAGTGTCATCTATAATCCTTGTATCATATTTTCTCACTGTCACATGTACCGGAAAGTCAGCTTTTTCAAGTTTGCTTGTCCCCGGCATCACTGTAAAAACTGTATTGTTTGGGTGACTGCTTTTGTTCCCAGCACTAGCACCGAAAATGTCATATAAGTATACTCCAATCATGAAACCAACTTACCTTTGGCAGGTTTGACTTATTAAAGAGTGAACTTCATGGATTCAGGTTTAATATAAAAATCCCCGAAAGATAATTTTCTTCATTTGATTTTTTTATTTGAGTCTTACATTTTAGATACAAATTCATATCTTTTAATTCATATTGATAAATTATTTTATCTGATAAAATATAGATAACATTCTCATTAATCGTCATTTGCTCTACATCATGTCCAAGTTCTATATTATTTAACTCTTTGGTTTCTAAGTTATATATAGATATACTTCCACCTTCTCTTTTTACCAAGTCAAAGTGAGAAACGATAAGTATGTTATCCCATACGGCCAAATCTAGTGGATAATATTGATCAAATGAAATTGTTTCTATCGTCTTGTCATTTATCGAATATATGCAAACGGTATTACATGGATGATCACCAGAATCTACTGAGTTTGAAAACAATATGTTGTTGTCGAAAAGAATTGCTTTATAATGAGTACCTCCATAATTTGTAATATCAATTTTCTCATCAAAACTCAGTTCTTCAGCATCATAAATGTAAATGTAAGAATTCATCTCTTTTCCGTATTTTGTAGTAGCAAATGCAAATAACATATCTTTACTACACAATAGCTTGCTTACATAAACACCTTCAATTTTCTCACTTACGACTTGATTATTTTCTTTACTACATTTATTAATGTACGAATCACCGTTTAACGTATTGCAAGTATAAATATTTTTATCATTAACACAAATACTATTCATTGCCAACTGATTGATTTCATAGATTTTTTGATTCCCACTTTTCAACTCAATTTTCAGAACCTTTTTTTCATCCTTAACATTAGTTTTTCCTTGAGGAATCAAATATAGTTCATCTTCATAAATTACTGGATTATAAAAAATACTTCCTAATGAAGCGTATTCCAATGGAAGCGTAGCTGTTTTTTCTAAATTTTGATTATAAAAGTAAATTCTACTTTTTTTACTATTACCACTTGTTTCAATAACTCCAACAGATGAAGTTGTTAGATCTATATTCGCACTCTCTCTATGCGTACATCCAGTAAATCCTAGAAACACTATTGCACAAATTGTAAAAAATTTTTTTTTCATACACATACCTCATCTAAAATATCAGCCTGGAAAATTTGAGAAACATTAATTTATACACAAATTTTCCAGGCCGAGTCATCACAAAATATTACTTAAAACATTATTATTTTTTATAAATAGTATATGTTTTTGAAGAATTTACAAGTTCCATCGGATGTACCGCATCTCCAAAATCGGACGTATCTAAGTCGATTCCGTAATTATCTTTAAATGCAGCCCATACTAACTGAGAACAGTAGAATTTTTTCCTTGTAGATACATTGAAATATCGGCATGCTCCGAAGTGTATTACTTAACGAGACTACTTCTTTAATTTTTTTAAATAAATCTTCTGGCATTTGTACAAAACTTTCCCCTATATATGATGATAATGTTTCAGTATCAACCCAAACCTCTGTATCTGTACCAATAAACTTAACACACATATCACAATCTTCCTTTGTAATATGAGTATTTGATGGCTCCCAGTTTTGACGGCACAAACGAATTATTTGTTCAATTTCATCTGGATTGGATACAATATATTCATTATCATTAAATATAATCTCTATTCTTGTTGCTTTATCAAACATACCATATCCTTCTCCACCTTTTACCTTTATTTTGCTACTATTTTCATTCATATTCACTATTAAAAAAAGTATAATTATCGTGGATATAAACACTAACATTGTAATATACGACTTGCGTTTTACAACAGATTTATTACCCAATATCAACCCCCCATCTGTATAACTCGAATTAATATTTATTCCAACATTTCCCCATCCATCATTTACTGTATAGGTTCCAGAATTATGAGATGTAAAATTATAACCCGTTACAACAACCCAATGTTCTCCATATCGTGGATGAGATGTCAATCCTAATATGCATGGATAATTTTTACCAATAATTGTTCTAATTCTATCTCCCCAACTATATGTATTTGCAGTTACTGTAGTTGGTTTATAGTATTGCTTAATATACAACGATAATCCTCTTTTTAACTCAATGTAATTAGTACTTGTTCCCATTCTTGCAACAAGTGCATTTATCAAAGCAACGCCATCTGAAGATTCTAAACTATTAGGTACATATGACGGTGACTTATATCGATCATAATAATTCAAAACAATGGCTCCTGCAACAGAACCACATCTTCCATCTGGATTATAACTGTATCGTGCAGTAGAATGAGATATACTATCGCTAGATACAGCCCTTGTTTTTATTAAAAAATTATCAATATTTAAAGTTCCTAATGAATCAGCTTCTGAGCCACGCACTAGAGGTGTAATATCTTCTATAGCTACTTCTTTTTGAGACTGCAATTCTATTATACTTCCAAATTGTCAAGTCCCGTCCGCCTTATAATACATTAGCGGACCGCCATAATAATAATGAGCATCTTTCTCCGAAAAGTATTTATTGTTGTATTCAGAATACTCAATCATTTCATTATTATCAGCATTTACAATAACATATCCCGTTGGGTTTAATTCATAGTAGTATGCAATAATATTCTCATTAGAATCATACAATTTAATTTCAGAAGTATAATTTACTGAAGAATTTTGTTCCATTGTTGTATATGCAAAAGTTGTAATATTAACACTAAAAAGTAATACAAATATTATTAAGGAACTTATAAATTTATGCTTTTTAAACCTAATGATTCCTCCTTCACCACAAAAGTCAATTTTTTCTGATGTAGCACACTTACAATAAGATAATTATATTATCTTTGTCATAAACCATCGGAAACACCTCATTTCCTTATTTCCTTGCGTTTTTTTAATGTTTATTCATAGAATATAGTCAATCCAACAAATTAGTTTAAAGTGGTTATTATCTTTCTATTTCAAATTTTTCTTATTATACTTATAATAATACAGTATATTTAATGATTTACAAACACAAATTAAGTTTAGTATAAAGTTTTTATATATATTTCAACTGTCAAATATACTTTTAATAATAATTAACTCACTTTATATACACCACTTACAACTTTTTCATAAAAAAGAAATCGTACATGGCTTTCTGATGTATAATGAATTTGCACAAAAACAGTACAAAGGAAAGTGACCCTGTACGACAAAGACATTATACAACGAAAACTCATTAATTGGTAGACTTCATAAATATTTTTTTGAATATTATGCAACTTTTTCTGTTCCTACGGCAGAAACATTATTTTTACTAGTACTTTAAATACTCGCATTGGAGTCAGCTCATTCAATCAGATTCCTGTACCAGCATTTTCTTGCCGTGATAACAGAAAAATCCCTGAATACTTTTTATCATGCCTGCTCTTATGCCAAAGCTGATTATTCAAGATTTATGAATGTAACTGCCAAAATGGCACTGCACCTTATTCCGGAACAGCTTAAATCACAGCCGGTGTTTCTTTGCATTGATGATACAATAATCTCCAAATTTGGTACAAAATTTGAAAATGTATCAAAGCTGTTTGATCATGCAACGCATAATGGCTGTAATTATCTTAATGGACACTGTTTTGTAAGTCTGATGTTATGTGTGCCCGTGTGGAATCGTGATAAAATATCATATCTTGCGGTGCCGTTAGGATACCGCATGTGGCAGAAAAAAGAATCAAAGCTTGAGCTTGCTGCATCCATGGTACGTCATGTCATGCCTGAATTTTCATCACAAAAAAATGTTATCATACTTTGTGACAGCTGGTATACAAAGCAGAATCTTGTATCCATTGTCAAAGAGTATCCAAACCTTGATCTCATTGAAAATGCCAGAGCAGATTCTATCATTTATGATCATTTATGATCATTTATGATCCTTATAGTACTTTATACTGTCCAATAATCATCCCTTGTATATCGAATTAATGTTTAGTATTGCAACATATCCGCATTAAAAAAGGACGCAGGATCTCTCCCACGTCCTCGCATTTATCTGGCCTTATCGTCTCTTACCTTCGGTGCTTCCTTATGTGCCGCTTCCTGCTTCACCTCATCCACACCTCTAGCCTCAAATGCATCTGCATTATACTGATACTCCTGTGGCTCAGCGACCATTGGTGCATATACAACCTCTGCTTCTACTCGCTCAGCTTCTGCCCTCTCCGGCTCTGTCTGT
>OIZP01001382.1_pt1 | contig 12596 bp, 10 predicted proteins | sample 1588531 | NCBI WGS metagenome assembly OIZP01 (sample SAMN03283283) | human gut metagenome | biome: human-associated habitat; material: feces | host: Homo sapiens | place: Peru | collected 2012 | reverse complement strand
ACAAACAAAAATCAATGAATGTTAGTGTGTCTTTTGACACCCTAATCCTAATATACAAAAAAGTGCCCTTGACCTTATCAGCCAAAAGCACTTCCTGTAATTCTTTTTCTAACTCTTACTTATTCTGAAATACCGGACGCTTTGAATATCCTGGAACTTTCTTCGTCTCTTCTGCATATACCCACTGATACAACAGATAAGCCATAATAAATGCTCCTGTCACATCAAGTACGGAATGCTGCTTCAAGAACATGGTCGCCATTATGATCAACGCTCCAAGCACATATGCTCCAATACAAACAGCTTTGTGTTTCTTAAGTGCCTGACTCTTATGGATTGCAATACATGCGCACAAAGTATTAAACACATGAAGACTTGGAAATACATTCGTACAAGTATCTGTCCGATACAGCATCCGAACTGCATCTACAAAAATATTATCCCGCTCAAACACAACCGGTCGTAAATCCTGACCATTCGGAAAGACGGAACAAATAATAAGGAAAATTGTCATTCCTGCAAACGAAATCTTCGCCAGTTTGTAAAATCCCTGTACATCTGTAACGAAAAAGTATAAAAATGTAGCTGCGATAAATACAAACCATAACATATACGGTACAATAAAATATTCAATAAAAGGAATCTCTTCATCTAATGCTGTCTGCACCACATGATAATTCATCGTCACATGTTTCTCAAGAAACCAAAACCACGGCATATAGATTAACGCGTATAAAAACACCCATGCATGCTTATATCTTTTCATTGTCTCTATGAACTTTGTCTTCCATTTCATATCTGACACTCCTCCGCTTTTCATCAAACCGATACAGCACTTGCTACTTCTGCGCTATTTTCATTTAACGCTCTTTTTTTGATAGGCTCGATTATAGCACTTTTAAAACACAATCTCAACCAACTTCATAAGTTTTTAACATTTCTTTTCTTTTTCTTATAAATTATCAACATCTGTCTCTTCTTTTGTTCACCTTTACTTTTTAAATCAGCACTTTCAATAGAAATCAGATTTGCTCTTCTTTAACTCATCTCAAAAATATACATATCAAAGCTTCTTCTTGCCGCCTTAACATCTTTTTCTCCATGCAGTGTCCATGCCGCTGCCGGCGTTTTAAAGAGAACCCTGTTCAGCCATAATCCCGGATTCTTTCTGTCCGACCACCGGTAAGAAATAAAATCCGGTCTGCACATACAGTTACTCAAAAGATATTTTACACAAAATCTCAAGAGATAATGCGTTGTTCTGTCGTTTTTCGTCAGATTCTCAGATAATTGTCCTCTTGGGATTTCATTCCGATGTTTCTTCATCCAACGAAGTACCAGGCTGTTAAAGGATTGGATCATGTATTCGCCATGATATTTTCGCAGTTCTTCATCCAATTTTCTGCAAATCTTTGTATCTGTGTTAGGAAGTTTCACCTCGATCAAAAGTGGTACCTTTCCATCTACCAACTGCAGTACTTCTGACAATAGTGGAATCCGCTCTTTTGTCTCCGCAAGTCTGTACTTCTGCATCTCTTCATATGAAGTATCTTCTACTCTACCCCGTCTTCCACAGATTCTTTCAAATGTATCATCATGAAAAACCACCAACTGTCCATCCTTTGTCAGATGAACATCCAGTTCTATTCCATCTCCGGCTTCGATTGCCGCACGAAATGCCGGAAATGAATTTTCCGGAATCCCACGCTTCTTATCATGAAGTCCTCTATGCGCCCACTTTACGCCAAGAAACGGATGCACTCTTTTTCTGCCCGACAGTCTTGGAGCCAGCAAAAAAATTAAGAAAGCTGGTATTCCTATTACAATACATAACCCAATCGCTAAAACAATCCCTATATGCATCCTGTTTCATCACCTTTCTTCTATTCAACGATCACATTAAGTTTTTCTTTTTCCAGTGAGACTTCTATCTCTTTTGATAAAAAGGAAGGTTCTCCATCTGTATGTAACGGCAGTGCACGATCTGTCACTACCTTAACACTACGACATTTTAATATCGTCACCCCTTTAAATCTTGTATGCTTTCCTGAAAAAGCGGTCGGAAGCAGACACAAAATTTTGAGCTTCGACAGATCCGACACAACCATAATATCAAGAAATCCATCACTTCCGGAAGCGTCCGGACAAAACTTAAAGCCTCCTCCTTCATAAGGAAGATTCATAAATGCTGCAAAATAAGTCCTCTCAAACACTTTCATGCTTCCATCATCCAGTGTCAGTTCAAGTTTCACCGGCCGATCCTTTATAATACGATCCATTGCCACAACCGCATAACTCAGCTTACCGATTTTCAGAAGGTTCAATACACGTTTCCATTTTGAAACACATACTTCATGACAAACTGCAGCATCAAATCCAATACCGGCACTCACTGCAAATCTTCTTCCTTTCCCTTCCCTTTTTAGCACACCTATATCCATCTTTTCAACCCTTTTGGGTGAAAGAATTGTGTCCAATGCTTCAAAAGGATCTCCCGGTATTCCTGTTCCTCTTGCAAAATCATTGCTTGATCCAATCGGAATATATCCTAACGTCACTTTCTCCAGTGATTTAATTCCGCTTAGTACTTCATTGAGTGTACCGTCGCCTCCAAGAACAACAAACATGTGCTCCTGGCCATCTTCCGTAATCTTTGATGCGATCTTTCCTGCATCCTTTTTCTTTGTTGTCAGATGAATCTGATAATCGATTCTTTTTCTGCACAACTCAGGTTCCAGCTGTTTCCACAGCATCTCGCCAAGCCCTGAACGAGCCCGCGGATTCACAATAAAGTGATAAATCATCAACCTTCCTCCAGTGTACTGTCCAGATACCGCCTTAAAGAACGACTCATGTTGCCCTCGAAATCAGCATTTCCCTCTCTCAGACACCATTCAAATACATTTCCGATCACGATCATCCGGATATCTGTTGTAAATTCGTCAATACTCTCTCTAATGTTAATAATCCCATCCTTCGCAGCCTGCTCTACATAAGCCTGTACTGTCACGATCGGATATGGACGTTCTGTTCTTATCGCCGGATTCAAAGCCTGATTCTTTGTATCATAATACCCTGCCATAAATTCTACACCAAGCTCACGGCAATAAGCTACATAATTCAAATAAACACGAACAATTCCATCCTTTACATCTTCCAGACTTTTCGGTGTCTCCAACAGATCCGGTCCCATCGTAGGCTGGTCTTCTATATAATAAGACAGCAAATCATCTTTTGTCTTAAAGTGATGATAGAAACTTCCGTTCGACACGCCTGCTTCTTCACAGATATTCTTGATTGACAATTTTTCATATCCGCTCTTCTGAAGAATATTCTTCGCTGCCCGAAAGATTTTTTCCTTTGTTTCCTGTGATTTTTTTTGCTGCTTAGATAATTCCGTTTTTGTACTCATTGTTGTTAAAATTCTCCCGTATGCATATTAAACTATAAAATGTATTATAACATAATCAGCACTTTTTTTCAACGAAACAGAGTGGACTCTATTTTATAAACACGGTGGTTTCATACCTTTTGCCCCGGTTCCTTTGTCTGAGCCACTCTTTCTATTGGGAGCAAAATAGTAACAATTCAAATATTCTGTTCCGGCTCCGATAACAATCTGTTCCGGTCGCACATTCATATTTCGAAATGCTTTCAAATAATCTGAAATACTTTGTCTTAATTCCATTACACCTCCACATGGTGGATTGAGCATCAGTTCTGTTTGATAATCATTCATTACTGTACGCATCGTTTTTGTCCAAATGGAAAACGGAAATGCGCTTTGTTCTGTCTGATTACTTGTAAAATCTGCAATATAAGCGTTCTCACCGCCAGTGAGACTTAATTTATCCATATAAATTCTATTTCCTGATAACCACTTTTCATTTTTCATTCTATCATCACGCAAATCTGCCACATAGAATCCGCTCTTTGGCACGGAATAAATATATCCTTCTGCTGCAAGCTGTCCATAAGCATTTAGTGCGACAGCCCCATAAAAAAACACCCCTTACTTTCGTAAAGGGCGAATGATTCGCGGTACCACCTTAATTATATGTTGCTGTGAACATACCTCTCTCCGTTCTGTAACGTAAACGACACAGGATATCCTACTTTCTTCTATAATAAATAGTAATTATAAATAGCAATTGCAATTTGCTTTCGCAAAGCAATTTCAAACATCCGGTTCAAAAGCTACCTTCCATAATCCTGTTTCCGAAACCGTCTCACAGCCTTTGGACGATTCTCTCTGACGGAAGTAATCATGTACTCCTCTTTCTCAACACCTTTTATATTTTATAAATTTGTTAAATCTAATTAACTAAACTACATCATATCTTTCAAGTGTCAATTTGTCAAGGAGTTTAGGGATTCTTAATAATGTCGCACTCAAACGGCGCATATGTTCTTTCTTTATATGTTATTTCATAATTATTATGATTGATCACAATGGTCTTTTCCAGATTTGCTCCACGTTTCACAACTTCGACACCTTCCGGTGACGGAGTCGTTTCTATCGCCTGCTCCAGGCAGATTCGATTCATGATTCGTTTCAAAGTTCCCTCATCCACGCCACATCCGATATAGTATACCATTCCGTTTCCATTCTTCTTGCGTGTCACCGCTGCATAATTCTTATAATATTCTTCATCATCATAACGATAGAGAACGTCCGCGTCTACGCTAACTAACATATCTCTGAAAATGCCGCCATATCCTTCTGTATCTTCGAACGGTCCACATCCTTTGATTTTAAACGCATTCAAATCCTGAAGACTTTCTGTTTCATCCACATATACACCCGCAAGCTTGTCATATCCAAGCGGTATCATTTTCCCGAGCTCCAGATTATTGTCTGCATTCTTCACTGCATTTCTGTACGTCAGGACCACCGTTCCTCCATTTTCAACAAAGGCTTCCACTCTTTCACGAAATTCCGGTTTCATGATAATCATCTGCGGAAGTATTACTACCTTATATTCTAAAAACTCCCGATCTTCCGGAATCACATCCACCATAACATTTTCATCGTAAAACGCTTTGTGAATCTTCTTCATTTCATTTGATGGATCCAGCAGAATGCTCTGTTTCTGGATTCGAAAGGCTGCCAGTGAATCATAATCGTAAACAATTGCCACATCACTTTTAATCGATGTTGTCAGCACATCTTCATACTTTTTAATCTCTGTAAAGAAGTTCTGGACTTCATAGAACTTGCGGCGTTTCTTATTGTCCGCGTCGATCACGCCGTAACAGAACTGCTCGGCACCTTTTGTTGCACCCCGGTAACGGAAGTACATGATGGAATCACAGCCTCTTGCCATTCCCTGAGAGGACCACATCTTCGCCTGATTCGGTCTTGGCAGGAATCCGGTAACATCATGCCCCTGAGCTCCCATAATTGCTTCTGTGATCCAGAAGTTCTCACCTTTTAGTCCACGGATGTAATCCAGCCCGAATGCGATTTCATTTGGAGCAATCGGCTCCTTTTGACCGCCCCATACCGGGTAATTATTATATGCTGCGATGTCTAACTTTTTCGACACTTTGCTGTAATCCACATGTTTATCGAGTCCCCCTCCCGGGAAGTCATGGATCACAACCGCCGAAGGACAGATTTCTTTGATCAGATCAACCTGAAACTCTGCGAAGTCAACAATGCTTTTATTCCGGAATCTTTCCCAGTCCAGACGAAGAGACGGATTATGTGTCGTAATTGTCTCTGCCGGCACCGGAATTTCATCAAACTCATTATATTCCTGTGACCAGAATGTTGTCCCATATCTGTTATTTAACAACTCTATATTTCCATCAAATTTCTCAGACAAAAAATTTCTGAAAGCCTTCTGACAGTTCTCACAGTAACAGATATCACTGCCTTCATGTCCAAATTCGTTGTCAATCTGCCACGCAACTACAGCTTCTTCCTCCCTGTAGTGCTCCACCATCTTACGAATGATCTTTTCCGAATACTCATACATATATGGACTGTTAAAGCAATATACATGTCGTCCACCAAATGTTCTCTTTTTCCCGCCTTCAAACTCGGACAGGATGGACGGATGTTTCTTCGCAAGCCATGCCGGAATTGTAGCGGTCGGCGTTCCAAGGATTACCTTGAGTCCCTTTTCTTTTGCCATCGCAATCACCCTGTCAAAGAAGGAGAAATCAAATTCTCCCTCCTTTTTTTCCATCAGATGCCATGCGAATTCTGCGATTCGAATCACATTAGATCCCAGTTCCAGAATGTTATCCATATCTTCGCTCATCATGGATTCATCCCATTGCTCCGGGTAATAATCTACACCTAAATACATCTCTATTCTCTCTTTTTCTTTTATGCAGTCTGAATTACTCTACTTCAGCTTTTTTGTTGTTGACACTTGCCATAACCTTTTTCAGAAGTTCACCTTCCAGTTTATAGCCTTTTTTATAAATTACGAATGCAAGAACTGTTACGATTGCCGGAATGATACACATAATCACACGCAGTCCCATGATTGTAGATGCAGACTGTTCTGCATTTGCCACGTAACCAACTACAGTCAAGCCGACACCTACCAACCACGCTGCAACTGCGGAGGCTGTTTTAACAAGCAGTGTCTGGAAAGACGCGATGATACTTTCATTTCTTGTTCCTAATTTGTACTCGCCGTAATCAATGATATCTGCAAGCATAACCGTTGTCGCACCCAATGTAAGTCCTGAACCGAACTTATAGAACACACCGCAGATAGCGATTACCGGTGCATTTGTTGCAAATACAAGTCCCGCCAGTACCAATCCGATCAATCCGATTGCCGGTGTAAAGCTTGCAATTGCAAATACCTGCTTCTTTGTAAATTTTCTTGAAATAATCGGGAACACAAACAATGCACCGATTTCTGCAAACTGTGCTGCTGTCTGGAATACAGAGTATAACTCAAATTCTCCGACTACATATTTGAAGTAGTATGTAGCAGCTGTTCCTGCAATCTGAACAACCAGATTATAACAAAGTACAACACCGATATATACTTTCAACTGATCATTTGCAGTAATAATATGGAACGCATCTTTGAGCGATGTTTTCTGTGTACTCTTCGGATCAGCAACAGTTTCACAGCTCTTATCTTTTACGAAGATTACAGTAATCAATTCTGTTGCTACAAATACAACTGCGATACCTACTGCTAATTTTGCATATCCGACTACATCGCTTCCGTTCCCAAGTATTGCAACTAATTTGATTGCAAATGCACTCATCAAAAGCCATGCCAGACTGGCAAAGATACGTGGAATAACGGACATCTGATCTCTTTCTTCCTTTGTTTTGGAAAGGGATGGAAGCATTGACCAGTACGGGATGTCCATCAATGTGTAAGTCATTCCCCATAAAATGTACATTACTGAGAAATACGCATACAGTCCAAATCCTGATAATGATGCAGGCTTATGGAACAAGAATACAAGTACAACCGCGTTTGCCACCGAACCGATTAAAATCCAAGGTCTGAATTTTCCCCATTTTGTTCTTGTATTATCTACGACAAATCCCATCATCGGATCATTCACTGCATCCCAGACACGGGCCACAAGGAACAGGTTACCTACAAAAAGAGGGGATAATCCTACCGTATCTGTCATATAAATCATAAGGAAATATGCAATGATCGCATAGCACAAATCCTTACCTAAAGCGCCGATACCAAAATTCATTTTGGTTCTCCATGTTAATTTTGATGTTTCCATTTTCTCTCTCCTTTAAAAATATATTCACGCACCGAACGATGCGCTGCGTTCTTTGACAACCCCTAAACAGCAGCCTCTATTTTACTTTGTTCAATGTTATGATCGTACTTGCGTAATCTCCCTTTAACTGAATATTAAATCCATGTTTCATGAGATAACTTCCGCTCTTTGTAATCTCGCCTTCATCCATTGTCAAGGTATAACGTCCGTCTTCACACAATCCGCTTAATTTTATGTTTACCCCGCGATGTCCGATTTTGCTTTGCGGAAGAAATACGAAGATCACTCCCTTGTCTTCCTTCAAATACTGATATGTAAAGTAATCATTGGAAGATGTATTGCTCAGCCGATAAAAATCTCCCTCTTGAATAATCGGTCTGATTTCCTTATACTGCCTGATCATCTCCTTCGAAAGCGCCACATCCTCATCTGATAATTTGAGAATATTGCAGCCGATCCCTAACGTTCCCATCATGGCACTGTGATACCGGAATTTCATTGGAATCACTCTGCCTGACAGGAAGTTCGGACAATCTGTCACCCATGCACGCATTGCTTTGATCGGATAGATATAAGAATAGGTATCCTGAATAAACAACCTGTCATAGGCATCGGTATTGTCGCTTGTCCAGAAATCATCGAAAATACCGAGAATTCCATAATCAATTCTTCCACCGCCGGAAGCACACGCCTCAAACAGCACATTCGGATGTTTCTTTTTCAGTTCTGTAACAATTCCATATACTGCCTCAATGTGTCTGTACCAAATATCTTTCTCTGTCGAAGTCTGTGAAATCGGTCTGTTTGCATCCCACTTAATGTAATCAATGTCGTAGGTTGTCAGTAGTTCATCCAGCATTTCATACACAAAATCTCGAACCTCTTTCTTCGTCATGTTCAGAACATATTGCCCTCTGGATGTGTCACTCTCTCTTGTCTCGAAATGATAAATCCAATCCGGATGATTCTTGTAAAGCTGCGCTTTCGGATTCACCATCTCCGGCTCTACCCAGATTCCAAACATCATATCCATTGCTTTCACTTCCGAAATCAGCTCGTTTAACCCGTTCGGGAACTTGCTCTCATTCACATACCAGTCACCAAGGCCATTATCGATTCCGTCTCTTTCGCCAAACCATCCGTCATCTACAACAAATAATTCCGCCCCGATTTCTTTTGCTTTTTTTGCCAGATGAATCTGTTCCCGGCAATTTACCTTGAACTCTGTTGCTTCCCAGGAATTATAGAGTACCGGTCTGTGTCCTTTACGAAGAATATGATCCTGCGCAAAATGATGCAGATTATGAGACATTGTTGCAAATCCATTACTTGAATATCCACAGATCACTGACGGTGCACAGAATTCTTCACCCGGCTTCAATTCCAGCATAAAGTCATGTGAATTCAGTCCGATTTGTGCCAACGTCTCACCATACTGTGTCTGTTCAATTACTCCGCTGAAATTCCCGCTCATTCTCAGCGCACCGAAGTAAACATCACCATGATTCTCTGTTGCATCCTTATCCAAAATAAAATACGGATTGTGATTGTGTGTTGAAATCCCCCTTCGATTCTCAATGACAATCTTTCCATAATTGACCTTTTGAACAAATCTCTGCTGCTCTGCTCCCCAGTGTCCGTGTACATTTGTGAAATTCAGCCCTTCACACGGAATGTGGAATTGTCCGCTGTGAATCTTCTCGATTTCGATTGTCTGCTCTGATTCGTTTTTAACTACCACAGTCCGCTCCATCAAATCGTACGCTTCATATACGCTGTAATGAAGTTCCATAATAAAATCATAATAAGAATCTCTCAGTGTAACAATCAATGTTTCCTTCGTATCAGATTCAATTACTTCATATCCACAGTACTGATAAACAATTTCCCTTGTACCATCTGCGAAGGTTGCTTTCAAACAATGTTCCTTGTATCGTAGACTTCCATACACCGGAAATTCTTCTCGGGTAATCTCATAAACAGGATCGTTTGTCGATACTTCCGTCAACTTCGGCATCTCAAAATCATCCACCGTATAAATCTTACTTCCCCAATACAAATGTCTTACAAGCCCCTGATCATCAATCCCGAAAGCATAACTGTTCGATTTTGTCTGTAATAAGAAAATATTTTCTTTCTGATTTACTACAATACTCATCGCGACATCTCTCCTTCCTTTATCCATTCAGATATTGTTTTCGTTTGTGTTGTAATCATATCACCACTTTTAGTAAAAGTCAATAAATATTTTACTAATTCATTTCCTGGTTTGTGTAATTACTAACGAACTTTTTCAACTTTGATCACGTCTTCCTCTGTGTTTTTATCTAGATTTTTGTGTATTTATCACAATTTTTATCAATCTTCCATTATTTTTTACCAATGATTTTTGTGCGTAATGTTAGTAAATATTTTACCTCTTTCTTTAAATAGCTTAAGAAAACAAAAGTCACCAGTATAAAACTGATGACTCAAATTTAGCTCCTATACTCTTTTCACACTGTCTCTTTCAATCAATTTACAAGGCACTACAATTCTTCTCGGATAACACACACCCTCATTCTGCCAGATACTTTCCATACTTGAAATTGCTGACTTTGCGTTCTCTGACATAAATACTTCGATGGAAGATAACGCAGGATTTGCAAATTCTGAAATACTTGTATTATTAAACGAGATGATACTAACATCCTCCGGAATATAGATTCCCTTTTCCGCAAACGCCCTCTGCATCCCCGGAATAATAACATCACTTGCAACAAAAAATGCAGTCGGCCGCTTTTTCTCACTCTCTAAATACGCCTTTACCTTCTCATACCCGCTTCCCGAATTCATTTCACAGTCTATGATATAATCCTCTTCAAACCATCCGTGACTCCTCATTTTGTGATTATACCAATAAAATCTGGGATCCATCGTTAATTCCTTGTGATTTCCTAATGTATTTACCGCTCCGATAAACCCAATCTGCGTATGTCCCTTCTCTATAAACTGCTCAAACACTTGCCGGATTGCAAGATGATAATTCGGAACGATACTGAAATATTTTGTCTCATCCGGTGAAGAATCTACAAACACAATATTATCTGTAAATTCTTTGAAGCTTTCAATCTCATTCTCCGAAAACCTTCCAATTGCAATCACGCCATCTATTTCCTTATCATCATATTTGATAAACCGCCCCCGACTGTCCCTAAGCAACGTAACCGTATTCCATTGTTTTGCAAAACACTGCTGCTCTATTATATTTTTCAGCACAAGATAGTAAACATCTTCCTGCAACTGTGCAACATCTAACATCTGCGCAATACCAATGCGTGCAGTTATTTTCTCGCTCTCACGAATCTCATTCTCTTTCCCATAGCGCTGTACAATCGTTTTATATCCAAGCTCTGCTGCTATGTGAAAAATCCTTTCTCGTGTCTGTACCGAAACATTTAACGTCTTATCTCTATTCAAAACCCTGGACACAGTTGCCTGTGACACGTTTGCCTTATTCGCAATATCTTTTAATGTTGCCATGTACACTCCTCCTACCACTGCTTCTATAGTACATCTTTTTTTCAAGGAAGACAACATTTTAGGAAAATTTTTACTAAATGCATAAACTGAATAATTCCTGTTTGCAGATTAGTCTGCGAGCAGTTATACTCCATATACAAGGCATTACATTTTCATCATTTCCCGGAAGCACAACCTCTGCCTTCTCTTTCAACTCCGGCACAGCATTCCCCATTGCGAATCGATATCCAACCTCTCGAAATGCACTCAGATCGTTCTCTCCGCCCCCGATATATGCGATTTCATGCTTTGAAATATGTAATTTCTCTGCCGAATGCTTCAATGCATTTCCTTTCGATGCATCTTTCGCAAATATCTCCACGTATATTTTAGAATATGCTGCCACAGCCTGCTCCAAAGCCTGCAGGGTTACCTCTCTCATCCGACTCCTACTGTCCAGGCATGTGCCATCCATATCAATTGCCAGTAATTTTATCATTGCTCATTTCTCCATTCACTTCCAAATACTCTTAATAATCCACACAAACAATACCAACTTATAGGAAAACCGCTTCCATATGTTCCGTTTAAATATCTCACTCGCCGAATATAATACACAGGCAATTGGTATTAATATCATAAATGCCGCTTTCATAAATATGCAGAAAATGCGCTCGGGATTGCATAATGTTTCTCTAAATCTTTTTTTCCGGCAAAAATAATCTCCGGCTTCTTCAATTCTCTCTCCAATTCATCCACAAGAATCTCATACCCCGTCATATGCCATTCTACATGACTGAAGATATGCTTTGCCTTCGGCAGTTTCTTTACACGCACAGGTACAAGCCCCAACTCCTTTGCATATTCTACAACCTGCTTCTGCGTCAGATATCCTTCTACATTTGGAAATTCATACAATCCGGCCAGCAATCCTTTTTCTGGTCTCTTTTGAATCGCAATCTCCTCATTGTCACAGAATCTCAAAATTGTTCTTTTCTCGACCCTGCGTTCTTTCGCCTTTTTTTTCACAGGAAAATCCATCTGGCATCCATCCTGATAAGCGAGACACACATCTCTGACAGGACAGACCTCGCACTTTGGCTCTCCATTCGGCAGACAAACGATCGCACCAAGCTCGATCAACCCTTGATTAAAATCCCCCGGTGCATCCACTGGAATCACTTGTTCAAGCATCCGTTCTATCTTTGTTCTCGTACCCGCCTTCATGATATCATCACTGTCTTTTAGTATCCTTGTGATCACACGAAAGACATTTCCATCCACAGCAGGTTTCTGCTGATGATACACAAAAGAGCTGATTGCACCGGCTGTATAACTGCCAATTCCCTTCAACTTTTTTA
>OIZP01001378.1_pt1 | contig 12611 bp, 13 predicted proteins | sample 1588531 | NCBI WGS metagenome assembly OIZP01 (sample SAMN03283283) | human gut metagenome | biome: human-associated habitat; material: feces | host: Homo sapiens | place: Peru | collected 2012 | reverse complement strand
TTGATGGTAATTAATGTTCAAAATAAAACGCGAAGCGAGAATATCGGATTTTGTTGTCGATAGGATGTATGTTTAAATGGGTTACCCCGTTAGGGGTGAGGCTGGCGCGTGAAAATTCATAAAAAGGCGTTGGTGTAAATTTCGTTTTTTCGGGTAATAACGATTCCGATATCATTCCGAAGACATACCGATACCATTCCGAAGGAAGAGAATTGGTCAAAATGTCGGTTTTGAAGGGGTAGGGCATTTAAAATTGGTAAAATGTATTGTGCGAATTTATCGGGTTTTAATGTTGGTAATGCACGCTCTGAATTATCGTGCAGGCGTGCATTCTTGATTGCAAAACCATGCAAAATATATATTGGATTTTGAACACCCTATCCCTTGGGGAAAAGTAGGTTTGCGAAGCAGAGTAGTGCAAAATTGAGAGTATAGCGAAAGTGACTAGTGACCAGTGACCGCTTAATTTCTTGATAATCAGAAGTTACGCGGTCACTTGGTCATTTGAAATAAATATTAATTTGTAGTTAACGAATGTAAAGTGTATGTTATTAAGCAGTAACCCCATAGGTAAGGTGCGTGTGATTTTGTCGCGTTTAATATGTATAAAAGTTTAAAAAACGGCTTATCATACCCATTATTTAAAAATAAAGCCGTATATTTGCATCGAATATACCCCATACCTTTGGGCCAGATTGGATTTGACAGCGGGTTGGAGTGGTATGTAAGCACGCAGTGCGCCTGATAGTGGGCACTTAAATCTCGGCTATCGACAATTTAACTGGCGAAAACAAGTTTGCTCTCGCTGCCTAATCGAAGTATAGTAGATTGGCTTTATTTCGGCACAAGGTGCTGAAACGAGACATCACCCAAGAGCTCTTTTCCCGAAGCGTCTTGACATGGTGGTGCAGAAAAATCGGGAATAGCCCGCGTTGGCCTCGCAACAAAGGCGAAATTTTTAGAGGATAAGGCTGCGGTTGGTGGCACTGGTCTTGCCACAGCACGAAAATTTAGTCAGTGATAAGCGTGTAGAAAGCATATTAGTTCCCTGTTTGGACGAGGGTTCGAGCCCCTCCTGGTCCACAAAATAAATATTTATGCATGACATGTAATTATTTTATGTGTGTGCGTATGACACTTTAAAAAACAGTAATATTATGGCAACGAATAGTTTTACATTGCGTGGCGTTTTTAGAATGAAAACAGCCGGTGGAATCTATGTGCCTGTATATCAAACTCAAAGCTGCGATTCAAAAAACCTGCGAGGGGATTTTAAAACAGTAGGGCGAGATATGGCTAAAGCCATAAACGAAGCAAAAGTAAGGTGGTATGGCAAAAAAGGCTGAGCAAACACAGATACAACAAAATGTAGACGGAAGATTGTCTGCAGTGAGTAATACTGTAATTGATGACAATTTTTTGCCGCCTGCAGAAGAACTGTCAAAGTACAGGGAAGTTTCGGATGAAATAATTCCTTGGATTATGAAAAGGGTTGAAAACGAACAGAATGCCAGATTGGAGTTTAACTCTAATAACATGAATTTAGCAAAGTGCGATTTAAAGTTTAGGCATGTGTATGATATTTTAGCCCTTTTGCTAGCTTTTATTGTTATCATTTGCGGCATTTGTGCAACACTTTGGCTTATAACGAAGGGTTATAATGTGGCGGGTACAATGTTTGCTGGCGGAACTATTGCAATAATGGTTTATGCAATACTCGGTAAAAAGAAATCAGGTGAAAATAAACACTAATAAAAAAACTGCAATTCTTCAACACGTAGGAGAATTGCAGTTTTTTAATTTCGGTCCCTTCAAATCGCAAGGCTTATACGCTCGGCAGAGAGTGCCCGTTGATTTTGCGATACAAGTCGAGGGCATACACATCGGTCATGCCCGAGAGGTAGTCGAGCACCGCCATTAGGCGGTCTCCTTCGCGTGGCGCATGCACCTCGTATTGCGCTGGGACTTGCTGAAGTAGCAACTGAGAGTAAGCCTTATCGGGTGCCATCACTGCATCGGTGAGGAGTTCGAGCAAGGTGTAGATGATGTGATAACCCGCAAGGTCTACGTCGGTCACTTCGTGGCAAAGATAAATGCGGGTGGCAGCCACCTCCTCGCATTGGCGGAAGGCTGCATGAAGCATGGGAGGCAAGTGGTCGATGAGCGAACCTTCAAATTCGCCTGCAAGAATCTCCTCCTCGTGCGTCATGAAGGTTTGAACACAAGCACGTTCAAGGGCATTGATAACGCACGAACGGTAATACACTATTTTATCGTCGACATCAGTGTCGGTGGCATAGCGATTTTGCAACCTTTCTTGTTCGTCTTTTTCAAAAAAATTGAGAAAAAGTTGCATGGTCTGTTCGTCGCTGAGCAAACGCAGTTTGTGGGCATCCTCAATGTCCATTATTTCATAGCAAATATCGTCGGCAGCCTCTACCAAATAAACCAGGGGGTGACGGGCATAGCGCAACGTGTTGCCAGGCAAATCGGGCAAGCGACGTAGGCCTAAGGCATCGGCTATGTGGAGATAGGTGGCACGTTCGGCTTCAAAAAAGCCAAACTTAGGCTTGCGTCGGGCACCATCAGAGCCATAGGGATATTTCACAATAGAGGCAAGGGTGGCATACGTCATCACAAATCCGCCACGACGTCGTCCGTTAAAATGATGGGTGAGCAGTCTGAAGGTGTTGGCGTTACCATCGAATCGGGTGATATCGAGCCATTCAGCCTCAGACAAACAACGACCATCGTGTGTGATGAGGCTACGCCACTGACGACCATTGCCCTCGCTAAAATAAGTGCGAATGGCACGTTCGCCAGAGTGACCAAAAGGAGGATTCCCCATGTCGTGTGCCAAACAAGCCGCACTGACAATGGCTCCTAAACTGGTAACTTCGGTTTCTGCCAATTCGGGGTGTCGGACAATGAGTTCACGACTCACATCCGTGCCTAAAGATCGACCCACACTCGACACTTCTAAGCTGTGTGTGAGGCGGTTGTGTACAAACACACTACCAGGTAGCGGAAACACCTGTGTTTTGTTTTGCATACGTCGAAAGGCGGCCGAAAAAATTAGTCGGTCGTAGTCGCGTTGAAACTCTGTGCGCCGTTCCTCAAGGGGCTTGGGCTTATCTTCTTTGCCCAGTCGTTTAGATGATATAAGCGTTTGCCAATCCATTGCTATGAAGTTTTATGCCGCAAATTTATGATAAAAGCGGCAAGTATGATGCATATTTCCCCCAAAATCAGTACTTTTGCAACAAATAAACTCAAACAACGATTTAGACAGGCAATGAAAATAAAAATAGTAAATAGTTCGCACCATCCGCTTCCGCAATATGCAACCCCTTTGAGCGCAGGACTTGACCTGCGTGCCAACCTTGAAGCACCCATCACTTTGCAGCCTATGGAAAGGCGTTTGGTGCCTACAGGACTTCGCATTGCATTGCCCGAAGGGTATGAGGCACAAGTGCGTCCTCGTTCAGGACTTGCACTGAAGCATGGCATTACATTGCTCAATACCCCGGGTACGATTGATGCCGACTATCGTGGCGAAATTGGTGTGATTATGGTGAACCTCTCTACAGAACCTTTTACGGTAGAAGATGGCGAACGCATTGCACAACTTGTGATAGCCCGATATGAACAAGCCGAATGGCAAGAAACCGATGTGCTCGACGAAACAGAACGCGGCGAAGGAGGTTTCGGACATACGGGTAAGCAATGAAGTCGTCTAAACTTTTCTGACGAAGATTAGATTTAAACTTTTATCTCTTCTAAATTCAATCTTCACCTTTCTTTTTGACCGCTTTTTGACATTTCATCGGTCGTGTAGCTCGCTACACTCCCTCTTCAATGCCAAAAACCGCTTCAAAAATAAAGGCAAATCTTGAACTTCATAAAAGTTTAGACGACTTCATTTCTGCAAAAGTACACAAAAACTTTGGCGTATGACAGAAATTAGAACAAGTTTGTGAAGAAAGATTTGGTAGAAGCAAACGAATATCGTAATTTTGTAAAGAATGCAATAGTTTGCATTACATATTACTTATTACATATTGTTTCGAAAATGCAATAGTGTGTAATACTTAACACTTAATACTTAGCACTTATGCTTCTTCTCCCCAACTGCAAAATAAATATAGGTCTCAATGTAGTGGCACGCCGTGAAGATGGTTACCACAATCTTGAAACAGTTTTTTACCCCATCCCCCTACGCGACAACTTAGAAATTAAAATCATTGAAGACGAGGAGGTGCCTTACAGACTTAACCTTGGAGGTAAACCTGTAGAAGGTGATGCGAAAGACAATCTTGTGGTTAAAGTTTACCTGGCACTAAAAGAGGAGTTTAAACTGCCTGCCATAGACATTTTTCTTTATAAAAACATCCCAATGGGTGCAGGATTGGGAGGAGGCAGTAGTGATGCTGCAGCCATGATGTGTGGACTTAACGAAATGTTCAACTTGGGACTTTCGACTGAAGAAATGGAACAACGAGTGGCAAAGTTTGGTGCCGACTGTGCATTTTTCATTAAGAGCTGTGCAGCCTACGCTACGGGCATTGGCGACATTCTCACCCCTATCCCACTCTCGCTGAAGGGCAAATACATTGTATTGGTTAAACCCGACGTTTTTGTATCTACAAAAGAGGCGTATGCACACGTTGTGCCACAGCCTGCAGCAATCCCTTTGGCTGATGCTATTAAACGTCCCATTGCCGAATGGAAGGACACCGTTGTGAACGATTTCGAAGCTTCGGTGTTCCCCAACCACCCCGAATTGGCTGCTATCAAACAAACGCTCTACGACATGGGGGCTGAATACGCTGCGATGAGTGGCAGTGGAAGTACTATTTTCGGCATCTTCAACCGCCCTGTTGACGAAGCTAAAAAGGTGTTTGAAAAGTATTTCGTCTTTACGAAAAATTTGAGTTAGTTTAAAATCAAAATTTTTTATGCTCTATTTCTTCTCTGGCACAGGCAATTCAAAACAAGTGGCGCAAAAATTGGCTACCATTTTAAATACGCAAGCCATTGACATTTGCCACACCGCTGCCGCTTTAGAAGCGCTTAAAAACGAAAATAAGGCTGTAGGATGGGTCTTTCCCGTGTATGCTTGGGGCATCCCTAAGGTGGTGGACGAATTTATAAAAAAGCTACCGACCATAAACGCACAGCCCTATACCTACGCGGTGATGACTTGTGGGGATGACATGGGATATACCGACTGCATTTTAGAACACGCCTTACAAGCAATAGGGTGGCAACTACATGCGGCTTTCTCTGTGCAAATGCGCAACACGTATGTGTGTCTGCCGGGTTTTGATATCGACTCGGCTGAAGTTGAGAGTAAAAAGACGACTGCAGCCCACAAGCAAATTGAGCAAATAGCTGATTTTATTAAGAATAAATCGGCTACCACAAAACTTACACGCGGAAGCATGGCATGGCTAAAGACTTATGTGCTACGCCCTGCATTTAATGCCCTACTGACCACCGACCGCCACTTCCGTGTGAACACAGATTTGTGCACTGGATGTGGCTTGTGTGCAAAGCAGTGTCCGTTAGGCAATATGGAACTCGACCACACGCGACATCCACGCTGGAAAGGACATTGCACAGGGTGTTTGCGCTGTTACCACATTTGTCCGAAACATGCTATTGAATACGGAAAATTTACGCACAAAAAAGGTCAAGTGAAAATAAATGTCTAATTTTGCTTGCTCAAATGATGCACAATTTGTGCCTCTAAAACTGATTTTTTACACTCAAAATACTGAAACACAATGAACAACGAATGGTTTGAATGCAAAGTAAAATACGAAAAGACGATGGAAAACGGCATGGTAAAGAAGGTGAACGAGCCTTACTTGGTGGATGCACTGAACTTTACTGAAGCCGAGTCTCGTATCATCGAAGAAATCACTCCGTTTATGACAGGGGTTTTCGAGGTGAGCGACATTAAGCGTGCTCGCTATGCCGAGATGTTCGAAGCTCCCGGCGATGATAGCGCTGACAAGTTTTTCCGTGCCAAACTTGTATTCATCACACTCGACGAAAAAAGTGGTAAGGAGAAGAAAACTTCGCAAAACATACTTATTCAAGCCAGTGACTTGCGCGACGCCATCAAACGACTTGACGAAGGCATGAAGGGTTCTATGCTCGACTACACCATCGCTTCTATCACTGAAACAGCGATCATGGATGTATTCCACTATGTGGTTCATCATAAGAAGGAAAGCAAACCTGAATACGAAGGATAAGTTATAAAAAGGTGGCGGTTAGGCGATGGATGTTCAACCTCATTTTAGCCTACCCATCCCTATTTACCCCATAACCCTTTATAAAATGATACACCTAAAAGAGGTAAAAGCTACCATCAAGCCGGGTGTAGAATTGGTAGCCGTCTCTAAATTTCACCCAGCAGAAGTTATTCAAGAGGCATACGATGAAGGACAACGCATCTTTGGCGAAAGCCGTGCACAGGAGTTGCGCGAAAAACAAGCTACGTTGCCTGCCGACATTGAATGGCATTTTATAGGACATTTGCAACCTAACAAGGTGAAGTATATTGCACCTTACATCTCGCTCATTCATGCTGTAGACAGTCTAAAACTCTTGAACGAAATTAACAAACAGGCGGCAAAACACAATCGTGTTATTAACTGCTTGCTCGAACTACGCGTAGCACAAGAGGCTACAAAATATGGCATGACGCCCGATGAGTGCCTCGCACTGCTTGAAAGTGGTGAATGGCGCGAACTAAAGAATGTGCAGATTGCTGGCATGATGTGCATGGCGTCGAACACGGACAACAGAGCACAAATTCGCCAAGAATTTCAACGTGCACGGGCTTGCTTTGACGAAGCCAAAGCCCGTTTCTTTGCCAACGACCCTGCTTTTTGCCAACGCTCATGGGGCATGTCTGAAGACTATGACATTGCCATGGAAGAAGGTGCGACCTTAGTGCGCATTGGCACTGCCATCTTTGGCGAAAGAGAATATTAAGGGTGGTTCTAAAATTTCTGATGATTAGAACGAGCCTAAAAAAAATGAAGGATTAAGTCATCTGTAAACTACTTATATACAGATTCTTAATCCTTCATTCTTTTGGTGGATTAGTCAAACACACGCCACTATCCCATAATCACGGCTAAACTTATAGCGCTCACACTTATCCACAACAGCACCCCCATTACAAAGGGACGGAGTCCCACTTGCTTTAATGTGTCGCGTGTGAGAGAAGCACCTATAAAAAAGAGTGATAAAGTAATGAAATGCTTGGCAAGGCTATTGATGCCCGAACCGACCAGGGTGCAAGCATGGGCTGCAGATTCGCCTATTAAAGCTGCATTGCCCAATATGTAGCTGTTAATTAGAATTACTACCACAAACCACACGATAAAGCGGGGCACTGACTGATACCAAGGTTTGCGCACACCCGACACTTGCGACAGCGATTTTTTAAAGAAAAAAGGTGTAACAAGTGCAAGCACCACAATCCACAAAGCACGGGTTAATTTTATGGTAGTAGCTACCTCGAGCGCACTAACTCCTTGTTGCACCAACCAGTCGGAATGAAGATGATCATAGGCTGCACCTGCACCCACAACCGACGAGGTGTCGTGTATGGCAATGGCAGCCCACATGCCAAACTCCTTCATGCTCATGCCCAAGGCGGTGCCTATACTGGGATATATAAAAAGCGCCACGGCATTGAGCACAAAAACTACACCCAATGCTACAGACATATTCTCGGACTTTGCATTCACAATAGGTCCGACTGCTGCAATAGCCGATCCACCACAAATGGCTGTGCCCGAACTGATGAGATAACTGGTTTGGCTATCTACCTTCAACAGCTTACGACCCAACAACCAACCTAATGCCAGGGTTCCAAACACACTGACTATGGTAAAAAGCATGCCCTCGCTACCCGACTGCAAGGCTTTTTCTACATTCATGCCAAAACCTAATCCGATCACCGAATATTGCAGCATGCGCTTAGACATTTGCTTATTGAAATTAGGAAACACCTTGCCAAATATCAAGGCAAATATCACCCCAGCGCCCAACGCTATAGGAGAAGTTACTGAATGGGCTATTGTGCCGAACCAACCCAATGAGGCATTCAAAATATCCGCCACAAATGCCGTGAGCAATAGAAGGCCTAACAGTGCCACTAAGGCTACGTAAATAAATTCTTTGAGTTTCATCTATCTAATTTTTGGTTTGTAAAATCCTACGCTTTTACGATTTATAGGATTACACAAAAAAGGAGACAAACTAAATGTATAGCGTCTCCTTTTTTGATATTTGCTAAGTATGACTTATTTTACCCAACCCTTATACTTGAATTGACAATTACGCCAATCAGGATTGATTCGGATATAGGTAGTATTGATTTTGTCTTGAATCCACTGCTCGATTTTTTCCTCGCTACGTTTAGCAATCACAACCTCGCGCAGCGTTTGAAAGTCCTCGGTCATATTCGCAGGATGTCCGTCAATACGATTTTTAAGCATCACCACAGCACATACTTCCTGACCTGATTTATTAGTCATGCGGAATGCACGTGACACTTCGCCCACCTTTAAGGTGTCAACCACCTTAGCCACATCTTGCGGAAGGTCTTTCATTTCAAAACGCGAACTAATAGCCCCTGTTTGCATATTAGTATTCGCCATCAAGCCATGATTGTTGCGCGTATCCTTGTCGTCAGAGAGCGCAAGGGCAGCAGAATCAAACGTAAACTTTTTGTTGCGAATATCATTGGCAATAGAGTCGAGACGAGCAATGCCACGCTGCATATCGGCCTCGTCAACACGCGGTTTGAGCAAAATATGGCGCACATTCACCTTGTCACCACGTTTGTCTATCAACTGAATGATATGGTAGCCATATTCACTGCGCACAATCTTCGACACCTTTTTAGGGTCGTTCAGCGCAAAAGCTACATTGGCAAACTCTGGCACAAGTTGGTTGCGACCCATATAACCCAATTCACCACCATTACGCGCAGAACCATCCTCAGAATAGAACTTGGCAAGGGTTGAAAAATCTGCCTCACCTGAATTTACCCGCTTAGCATAATCACGAAGTTGACCTTCGATGCGTTCTACCTCTGCACGCGATATGGCGGGTGTAGAAGTGATGATTTGCACCTCAACCTGAGTAGGGATAAAAGGCAAACTGTCTGTAGGCACGTTTTTAAAATACTCACGCACCTCAGCAGGTGTAGCCTTCACGTCCTTCGTCAACTTTTGGCGCACATCCTCAGCCATCATCTGTTCGCGATATTGCTTTTTCAAGTTTTCGCGCATTTGCGATATTGTTCTACCAGCTATCTGCTCGAGTGCCTCGCGCGAGCCATAAGCCTGCGTAAGGTCGCTAATACGATTGTCTACGGCACGAATTACATCGGCTTCGCTAATCGTCACACTGTCTAATTCAGCTTGGTGTACAAACAATTTGCTAATGGCTAATTGCTCAGGAATCGTGCAATAAGGGTTGTCATAGGGCTGACCGTATGCCTCCGAACTAATGCGAGTTTCCTCCACATCCGAGAGCAATATAGGTTCGTCACCTACCACCCAAATCACTTGATCTACCACATTAGTTTGCGCAACGCCCCACAAAGGCGCAGCAGCAACCAACAAGGCCAACCATATTTTCTTTGTCATAATGAAAAATGCTTATTTTACGGTCTTCAGCACGTCCTCGTTTACCGAGAAAGTAAACTGCTTACGCAACTTTTCTACCCAATTTTTTTCGCATTCAGCCTGGTAGTCACTGGTTACTTGTGCCTTCACGTCGAGGTATGACTTAGGCTGCTTCATCACCTTACCGCTTACGCCTGTCATCACATAACCTGTAGGAGTCTTGGCTTTAGCATCGGTTTTGAAGGCATAGGCATCAATCGTAGCATTCTCGCCCTGTGTGCAGAGATAAGGACCACTTACCGAAACCGTTACAGAGTCTTTGTTAAACTGTTGCTTGAGTTCCTTGCGCCAATCGCCTTCGCCATACTTCTTCAATAATTTTTTTACAGCCTTGGCATTCTTAGCGTTTTTGCAATGGAATACGAAACCTTTGAAACGAGGCTTCTCCCACTTATAAGTATCCTTGTGGCTCTTATACCACTGCTCTAAACCCTTGGTGTCGGCAGCAGCTACATCCCATACCTCGCGCTTGCTCACTTCATAAAGCAACAAACCATCGTGATATTCTTGAATAAGATTGCGAAGGTCGCTATTATTCTTTGACTGTTCCTCGGCTATTTGGTTATACACATCTTCGGGCGTAAGCTTGCCATTCGATGCTGCAACCATCTTTTTAACCTTGCTCTCAGCCGAAGCCTCATCAATATTTTGACGCTTCAGCATAGCCATAATTTCAGGCTTCAAGGTTTCGAACGAATCAAGCGACTTGCGGTTATCCATTTTAATAATATGATAACCAAAAGCTGAAAGCACAGGGGCTGAAACTTCGCCCACCTTCAGTGCATAAGCCGCATCCTCAAATTCTTTTACCAACTGACCAGGACCCACCATAGGCAACTTACCACCCTTGGCTGCACTACCTGGATCGCCCGAGTATTTACGTGCCATTTCAGCAAAGTCAGCACCATTCTTCACAGCATTGTAGATAGAATCTGCCAAATGCTTAGCCTGCTCACGTTCAGCATCCGAAGCCTTCTGTCCCAAACGAATCAATATGTGCGAAGTTTCTATCAAGTCCTTACCATTCAACTGCTTAAGTGTGTTGTCATAAACAAGGTGTGCAATAGAGTCGTTAAACGCTGTGTCTACCAAATAAGGAGTGAGTTGCATGTCGCGATAAGTGCAGAACTCCTTTTTAAAGCTCGACAAAGTATCGAGATGTGCAGCCTCGGCTGCTGCCACCTTCAACTTATAGTTGATGAACATGGGCACATATTCTTGCACCGTTTTCTTTTCTACGGCATCTTTTACATTGCCATTTTTATGGAACGAATACTCAAATTCGCTCTTCGTAATCGGCTTGCCATTAACCACCATCAATACGGGGTCTGTAGCCGACTGCGCCCCAGCTGTAAGAGCCAGGGCGAAGAGGGTTGCTGTTATGATGTTTCTTTTCATATTCTAAATAGATTGCAAAAACGCAAAATATGCTAATGTAGCAATGTGCCTACATGAAGACTATATGTCTATAAAGAAGTGTTTAACACTGCTACAGACACTACGAGTGCATGGGCAAACTGACACATTAGCATATTTGCATTAGGGGAAATTCAATAAAATATTATTCTCCCGGACGGCTATAGTTAGGAGCCTCGCTTGTAATTGTGATGTCGTGCGGATGGCTTTCGAGTACACCTGCACCTGTGATACGAGCAAACTTAGCATCGTGCAACTTCTCGATAGTTGCAGCACCGCAATAACCCATACCTGAGCGCAAACCACCTACCATCTGGTAGATTACCTCTTGTACAGAACCTTTGTAAGGAACACGACCAGCGATTCCCTCGGGAACGAGTTTCTTCACTTCCTTTACATTGCCTTGGAAGTAACGGTCTTTTGAACCATTCTCCATAGCTTCGAGCGAACCCATACCACGGTAAGTCTTAAACTTACGACCATTAAAGATTACAGTTTCGCCAGGGCTTTCTTCAGTACCAGCTACAAGCGAACCAATCATTACACTGTAACCACCAGCAGCCAAAGCCTTAACCACGTCGCCAGAGTAGCGCAAACCACCATCAGCAATCAAAGGTACACCTGTGCCCTTCAAAGCACAAGCTACATCGTATACGGCTGAAAGCTGAGGTACACCCACGCCTGCAACCACACGAGTCGTACAGATTGAACCCGGACCAATACCAACCTTAATGGCATCTGCACCAGCATCAACCAACATGCGAGCAGCATCACCTGTAGCCACATTACCTACTACAATATCAACACCCGTAAAGTTTGCCTTAGCCTCTTTGAGCTTTTCAATCACAAACTTTGAGTGACCATGTGCAGTATCAATTACAATGGCATCGGCACCAGCCTGAATCAAGGCTTCCATGCGCTGCATTGTATCGGCTGTAACACCTACACCAGCAGCTACGCGCAAACGACCCTTAGCATCTTTACAAGCCATGGGTTTATCCTTTGCCTTTGTAATATCTTTATATGTAATAAGACCCACAAGGTGACCATCTTTGTCTACAACGGGGAGCTTTTCAATTTTATTTTCTTGCAAAATCTGTGCAGCAGCGAGCAAATCGGTTTGTTGAGTGGTAGTAACCAAGTTTTCTTTGGTCATTACTTCATCAATACGCTTGTCGAGTTCACGTTCAAAACGGAGGTCACGGTTCGTTACGATACCTACTAAGTGCATTTCGTCGTCTACAACGGGGATACCACCAATGTGATATTCGCACATCAAGTCGAGTGCATCCTTTACAGTCTTGTAACGCTTGATAGTTACGGGGTCGTAAATCATACCATTTTCGGCACGCTTCACGATAGCAACCTGACGGGCTTGGTCTTCAATGCTCATATTCTTATGAATCACACCAATACCACCCTCACGAGCAATGGCAATAGCCATAGTCGATTCGGTCACAGTGTCCATAG
>OIZP01001377.1_pt1 | contig 12611 bp, 8 predicted proteins | sample 1588531 | NCBI WGS metagenome assembly OIZP01 (sample SAMN03283283) | human gut metagenome | biome: human-associated habitat; material: feces | host: Homo sapiens | place: Peru | collected 2012 | reverse complement strand
CAAAGGGACTTGATGTAGATAAGCCGAGAAACCTTGCGAAGAGTGTAACAGTAGAATAAAATGTAAGAACTAGCAAAATGGCTGTGGATCCTAGTAGAATCCACAGCCATTTCTTCCATTTTCTTTTACTTTGTACAAAGCCTTATCGGCATCCTCAAAAATGTTTTCCCCAGGGTTCTCACGGTCGGAAAATGCGACTCCGGCACTCAGTGATACTTTTGGGATTCCTTTCTCTGGTGAAGAGAGCTGTTGGTTAACAGAATCAATCTTTTTTTTGATCGTGTACTGTAAATCTGTTGTCATCTCAACCATGAGAATCGCAAATTCATCTCCACCGATCCGACAGACGTAATCGTTGTTTCGAAAAGCGGCTTTTAGATAGTCAGCAACTTTTTTCAAAATAACATCACCAATTGCATGTCCGTAAGTGTCATTCACTGATTTGAATACATCGATATCAATGAGGATCAGTGCGAATGGATGGTTCTCGGCATCGGTTTCATAAAGACTTAGAAACTTATTGAAGGATCTGCGGTTGAAACAGTCGGTAAGTGCATCATACTCAGCCTGATGACGGATCAACTGTTGTGTCTGCTGATTCTCCCGATACACCTGATTATAAGTGATTGCAAGATTCTGTAGTTCTACTGCTCCAAGTACAGGAAAAATCTCTCCAAGACGAATGCACTCATTATAACTTATCAGAGGTTTTACAATGAGATGTCTGATCGTAAAGCAAAAGGCAAGCATAAGAAAGACCATGATAAAGGTGCTTATCTTAAGATTACGGAAACTATCGAAAAAAATAGCCTGTGCACGATTCTGTTTCTTCTGAGTATAATCCAAAAGGCTCTGTGTGCAGTTTGCCAGATTCGCTTTCGTCTGAACAAGTAAAGCCTGATAAGTATTGTCGCAAAGAATAGAACTGGCTTTTTTTAACTTTTCTTCCGAACTTAATAAAGCGTCTTCATCAGTTAGTTTGACAGTTTCGACTTCCTGCTGCAGGGAATCTTCGGAAATCCCGTTGGCATCCGCAATGAGCCGCATAGAGTAATAGTCAATACACATTAAGTCTCCGGAAGATTTTAATGCAGATTTTAAAGAGGTAAAAGTCTGTGTACCATCAAAATATTCCTCAAGCTGTTTTAAAGCATGTTCTCTTCGTTTGGTCATATGTGCTTCTCTGAAATAAAGATCCATATAATATTCATTTCCGGTCATTGCATAAAGTCTCGCCTGCTCTACCAGATAATCACATCCTTCTTCTAACTGCTCAACGGAATCTTTGCAGAGGATATATTGTTGGGATGATTCTTGAAAAGAATGAAACTGTTTCTGATTGAAAATGCATATGAATATGAACAGGGCTGTAAAAATCAGCGTGACGACAATACTCCAGTAGATGGTATTTTGTATCTTGATTTTTTTCTTCATAATATAACGTATTCTTCTTTCTATAATTGTAACTATATAAATCCATTTTATCAGAATACAGACCGGATGACAATGAAAAACAAGCAGTTTGTTGTGAAAAAATGATAAAAAATGAAATAAAATCACAAAATAACTGGTAAAAATGCACTTTGATTAGAATTTTTGAATAGAAAGAGCCAGAATGGTTGCTGTATATGGCAACCGTTCTGGCTCCGAGTTTAAATTTCAGAGAAATCAGTTCTATTATCTAGGCATATCCCACTTTGTATGATCTGTATGAAGCAGCATATGAGATTTGTGTGACAATGGTTTCTCAAGGAAATCGTTGTACAATTTCATAACATCCTGGTTCTCATGGGAGAAACGGATCTTTGCGTTCTTGTCAAGGAAGTAGAGGTTTGCACCGCGTGTGTGTGCAAGTTCTTCGCCGTCGTGGATAGGCTGTCCGCCTCCGCCGACGCATCCGCCAGGACAGGCCATAACTTCCACAAAGTCATAATGTACTTCGCCATGCTCGATTGCTTCGAGCAGTTTGCGTACATTTCCAAGACCACTGACAACAGCAGCGCGGATCGTAGCATCACCAATCTGTACTTCAGCTTCTACAACACCCGTCTCAAAGGATGGACTGCGGACGATCTTAAATGCATCCGGATCCGGGTTACGTCCTGTTACAAGATAGTGTGCGGAACGAAGTGCAGCTTCCATAACACCGCCGGTAGCACCGAAGATAACACCGGCACCGGACCACTCTTTCATAAGCGGATCACATTCGCGGTCTTTCAGGCTCTTTGGATCAATATGCGCAGCACGGATCATTCTTGTCAGCTCTCTTGTAGTGAGAACTGTGTCAATGTCATGTCCGGCATACTCGCCGTAGAAAAGTTCCATGTTGCGTTCACCTTTTTTCGCTACGCAAGGCATGACAGATACGGTGTAAATGTCTTCCGGAGCGACACCGATGGACTGTGCAAAATAAGTCTTCATAATAGCACCGAACATCTGCTGTGGTGACTTGGCTGTGGACAGCTGTGGCACCAGATGCGGGTACTGTGATTTGATGAAACGGATCCAGCCAGGGCAGCAGGAAGTGAACATCGGACGCAGCTTTAATTCTCCTTTGGTGAAGCGCTGCAGGAATTCATTTCCTTCTTCCATGATCGTAAGGTCAGCAGAGAAAGAAGTATCGAAGACGTAGTCTACGCCGATCTTTTTCAAGGCGTCCATGATCTTTCCGATTGTTGCTTCTTCTCTGGACAGGCCGAGAGCCTCTCCCCATGCGGCACGGACTGCTGGAGCAACCTGTGCAACCACCACTTTCTTCTTGTCAGCAATCGCACTCCATACATCCTCTGTATCATCACGCTCACGAAGTGCGCCGACAGGACAATGAGTGATACACTGTCCGCAGAGAGAACAGGATACTTCGTTGATCTTCTTATTTCCATTTACATTGATCGTTGTTCTTGAACCTGTACTTGTAACATCCCAGATGTTCAGTCCCTGGATCTTATCACAGATCTGGATACAACGCATACATTTGATACATTTGCGTGAATCACGGATGAGTGGGAATGTCTTGTCCCAAGGTGTATCTTCAAAGCGTTCTTTGAACGGAAGATCGATCAGGTTCAGATCATTTGCAACCTGCTGAAGTGTACAGTTCCCGCTTCTGACACAGGTTGCACATTTGCAGTCATGCTGGGAGAGGATAAGCTGCACTGTCTGTCTTCTTGCAATGCGTACCTTCGGGCTGTTCGTGTAGATCACCATGCCTTCGGTTACAACGTTATTACAGGATGTGACCAGACGGTCTTTCCCTTCAATTTCAACAACACAGACACGGCAGGCCGCAATCTCGTTGATATCTTTTAAATAACATAATTTCGGAATCGGAGTTCCAAGTTTTGCCGCAGCTTCCATGATAGTAGTTCCGGAAGGTACGGATATTTTCTGATTATCAATTGTAATATTTACCATTTTTCTTTCCGACCTCCTTTAAAGATACCATAACCGAAGTGGTCGCAGCGCAGGCATCTGTGGGATTCCTGTTTTGCTTCGGCTTCTGTCATACAGTTTTCAACACCTTCAAAATCACAGACACGGCTGCAGGCTTCACGTTCTGTAAGTTCAACTCTTCCGCAAGGTTCACGGTCGCTTAAGCGAGGCTCCGGAATCTCAACATCGCAGCTGATGATATGGTGGAAACCAAGATATTCATCGATATTGGCTGCAACAACCTTTGAAGCGGCGATTGCTTTGATTACAGAAGCAGGTCCGGATGCACAGTCTCCACCGGCGAATACGCCAGGGATGTTATCGAAACCGCCATAACGCTCTGTCATGATCTTACCGCGGGAAACCGGAACACCGGCTTCAGCAAAGTGTTCAGATTCGATATCCTGACCGATTGCAACGATGAGTGTCTGACAAGGGATAAGGAAATCTTCTTCACCTGTCGGACAGACACTTGCACGACCGTCCTTGATCTTGCTGATCATCTGTGGTGTGACGTAGATACCTGAAACGTGTCCGTTCTCATCAGTCTCGATTCTGGATGGAGCTTTCAGTGTGAGTACTTCAATTCCCTCTGCAACTGCACCTTCGATCTCAGCCGGAAGAGCAGTCATATCTGCAGTACGGCGTCTGTAAACGATACTTACTTTTTTAGCACCGAGACGTTTTGCTGTGCGGACGGCGTCCATGGAAACGTTACCGCCACCGATGACAGCAATTTCCTGTCCGGTAAGATCAGGGCTCTTGGCTTCCCCAACATCACGAAGGAAGGACACAGCAGAGATGACGCCTTCGGCATGTTCGCCTTCGATACCAAGCTTCTTATCAGTGCTTGCACCGATGGAAATAAGAACAGCATCATATTCCTGGCGGAGACTCTGAATTGTGATATCCTTACCGATACGTTTTCCAAATTCTACCTGAACTCCTGTCTCAAGGATTGCCTGAATGTCTTCGTCAAGACGATCTTTCGGAAGTCTGTAGTTCGGGATTCCATAGCGGAGCATTCCGCCGAGCTTTGGAAGCATCTCGAATACGGTTGTCTGATGTCCCATCAACTGTAGGTAGTAAGCAGCGCTGAGTCCACCAGGTCCACCGCCTACGACAGCGATACGCTTTCCGGTGGAAGGTGCGCATTCCGGTGGCGGAACCTTGCCTGCATAATCAGCGGCCATACGTTTCAGTCCACGGATATTGATGGCATCATCTACGATATTTCTACGGCAGCGGGCCTCACAAGGATGCTCACAAATAAAACCGCAGGTTGTCGGGAAGGGATTATCCTTACGGATCAGACGGATTGCGTCAGCGTAACGGCCCTCTCCGGTCAGTGCGATATATCCAGGGATATCAACATGTGCAGGACAGAGAGAAACGCAAGGTACAGGCTGTGTATAGTGGCAGGTACAGCGTCCCTGACGGACATGTTCTTCATAATCTTCGCGGCAGTCTCTTAAGCTCTTATGTACCATGGCACCGGCTTCATATCCGATCGGACAGTCAGATCCTTCGCGGATGGATTCAGACAATGTGTCAATCAGATCAAGTGTCTCTATTGTAGCAGTACCGTTCATAACATCTGTCAGAAGGTTCTTCAACTGCCACAGCCCAACGCGGCACGGGGTACATTTTCCACAGGATTGTGTCTGACACATCTCGATGAATGCACGAGTCATGTCAACCGGACATAATCCCGGAGGGCTGGATTCAATTCTGCGTTCCAGATCTTTGTACAGCTCTTCAACGACGAGCTGGCCTTTGTCTGGACCTGGGATTTCAAGTCTACTCATTTTAAACCTCTCCTTTTACCATATCGTTCATTACTGACTGATTCTAAAATAGGAAATGTATTTGAAAAAACCTATCTTCAAACCAGTAAAGTTCCGTTTAGTAATATTCTATAAATAAATCTAAAAATTAGCAAGAAAAGTTTAAAAAATGACGAGCTTGTTATTTATTGTACAAACAACAAGCTTGTCAAAAATAAACAAAAATATTCTAAAAATATTGAGAAACAGCTAAAAAATTTAATTCATATAGCGGTAGCAACGAAAATGATAACAGAGCGTTCACCTAAAAATATTTTAGATTCTACCGTAGGCATTGAATTTTTGTGAAAAAACTGACATTTAGGATCGCCGGTGTTGACCGCAACTTTCCATTTGTAATGTTCAGGAAGTTCCGGCAGAGTGAGTGTGACCGGAAACCATCCGGAATTTACAGCCAGATAAACAAGATCTTCTTCTTGTATTGCTTCATCATAACCTGCGAATCGTACACAGACAACATGGCTGTCACCGGAGAAATTTGTCTCATCCGGAGTGAGCCCATGCGTGCTCATTGCCGGAACACCAAGATAGCTTGGCTCGAGATCCTTACGGATGACAGGGTGATCTTTGCGGAACTGAATCATATATTGAAAGAAATCGAACAGATCCTTATTTTTTTTGAGGAGACTCCAGTCCAGCCAGGAGATCAGGTTATCCTGGCAATAAGGGTTATTATTTCCATAACGTGTGTCTGCGAATTCATCACCGGAGAGGAACATTGGAGTTCCGCGGCTGCAAAGCAGAACGGCACATGCATTTTTCATCAGTCGTTTACGAAGTGCCAGAATGGCAGGATCATCTGTTTCGCCTTCTACGCCACAGTTCCAACTGTTATTGTCGTCAGCTCCGTCAGTGTTCCCCCAACCGTTGGCTTCATTATGCTTCTGGTTATAACTGTACAGATCATAAAGCGTGAATCCATCATGACAGGTGAGAAAGTTGATGGAAGCATTTCCACCTCGGTAAGCAGGATCGTACAGATCAGGAGAACCTGTGATTCTTGCTGCAGCAGTCTGGGCAAGGAAGTTATCTCCTTTTAAAAAGCGGCGCATATCATCACGGTAGCGCCCATTCCATTCAGCCCAGCGCTTCCAGGAAGGGAAAGAACCGACTTGATAAAGTCCGCCGGCATCCCATGCTTCAGCGATCAGTTTTACATTTCCAAGGATCGAGTCGAATGCAAGGCTTCGCAGAAGCGGTGGCTGGCTTAGAGGGGTTCCGTCATCATTTCGTCCGAGAATCGAAGCGAGATCAAAACGGAATCCGTCTACACGGTATTCGATGACCCAGTAACGCAGACACTCCAAAATCATGTCTCGTACAACAGGGTGGTTGCAGTTCAGTGTATTTCCACATCCGCTGAAATTATAATAATGTCCGTCCGGAGTCAACATATAGTAAATGTTGTTGTCAAAGCCTTTGAAAGAAAAGCACGGACCGAATTCATTTCCTTCGGCAGTGTGATTGAAGACAACATCGAGGATCACTTCTATGCCATTGTCATGGAGATCTTTGATCAGTGTCTTGAGTTCCAGTCCTTCGCGGTTATATTCCATAGAAGAACAGTAGCTTGTATTTGGTGCAAAGAAACTGACCGGATTATATCCCCAGAAATCAATAAGTTCATTTTCATCAATCAATCGTACATCACGCATCTCATCAAATTCGAAGATTGGCATTAGTTCAACAGCATTGACTCCAAGTTCTTTCAAATAAGGAATCTTTTCGCGCAGGCCTTCGAATGTACCGTGGTGCTTAACACCGGAACTTTCATCCATGGTAAATCCGCGGACGTGTAGCTCGTAGATGATCAAGTCTTCCATAGGAATAGAATGGTGACGCTGGTCACCCCAGTCAAAGTTGGATTGTACCACACGGGCACGATAACCATGCTGGGCGTTATTTACATGCCCCCACTGGCTCTGTCCGGTGACGGCGCGCGCATAAGGATCCAGCAGGATTTTGTTTTTATCAAAACGGAGTCCTTTCTTTTCATCATAAGGACCATCCAATCGATAGGCGTACTCAAATTCTTCGATATCCAGATCAAAGACGATCATAGAATAGCAGAATCCGATCCTGTAACTTTCCGGAAATGGAATCACGGCGTAAGGTTCTTCGGCTTTACGGTGAAACAGCAGAAGCTCGCAGGAGGTAGCTCCGTGTGTATGAATCGTAAAGTTGACACCACCCGGGATAGCGACTGCACCAAATTCACGGAAAAAGCCGGGACGGATCTGGAATCCATTGACGGTATCGATTGGCTTGAGCTGTTCGGATATTACTGGCATATAGGAAAACTCCTTTCTAATTGTATTCAAGTTAGAATGAATTAAGAATTATTATAACAATTAACATAAGTATAACACTTAGAAAAATAAAAGCATAGGTTCAGCCTATCATTCTGTGAGAAAATGTGCTACAATGATACCACTATTTATTTGTAGAAAAGAGGTTATGGTATTATGGCAGAAGAGCAGAAAACAGCAGGATGTTCAGAGGAATCCTGCGCCAGCTGTGCCAGTGCAGGAACATGCACAAGTAAGAAAGTTGATATGCATGAACCGATGAACATGTATTCATCTATTAAAAAAGTGATCGGCGTTGTCAGTGGAAAGGGCGGCGTTGGTAAGTCACTCGTGACAGCATCCCTTGCAAGAATGATGAGAGCAAAAGGATATAATGTTGGTATCATGGATGCAGATATTACAGGTCCATCTATTCCAAAGATGTATGGACTTCATGAGATGGCAGTAGGAACTGAGCAGGGAATTCTTCCATGTGAAGCAGCAGACGGAACAAAGATCATGTCTGTCAATCTTCTTTTGGAAGACGAGGAAGCACCGGTTATCTGGAGGGGACCAGTGATCGCAGGTGTTGTAAAGCAGTTCTGGACAGATGTTATGTGGGGAGATCTTGATTATCTCTTCGTTGATATGCCACCTGGAACAGGTGATGTTCCGTTGACAGTATTCCAGTCTCTTCCGGTTGACGGCGTTGTGATCGTTACATCTCCGCAGGATCTTGTACAGATGATCGTGAAGAAGGCATATGGAATGGCAAAGCAGATGAATATTCCGGTTCTTGGAATTGTTGAGAACTACAGCTATGTGAAGTGTCCGGATTGTGGCAAAGAGATTAAAGTATTTGGAGAAAGCCACATTGATGAGATCGCAGCAGATCTTAACGTTCCGGTTCTCGGAAAGATGCCACTTGACCCGGCAATCGCGCAGATGGTTGAGGAAGAGAAGTTTTCTGAGGCAGAGAATCCATATCTGGAAGGATTCGAACTGTAAAGCAAGTTGAGTGTATGTAATGGGAGTCATGGAAGGAATTAACACATGATAGGCGAAAGAATAGAATTATGGCACAAAGAAGAATATCATTACCCGGCGGCGCATGGGTTTATCCCGATTATGGTCAGCTATATTCATGAGGATGAGCTGATGCATCCGGCGATGCTGGTGGTTCCGGGAGGCGGTTACAGACTTGTATCGCCTTCGGAAGCACATCTGGTTGCTATGGAATTTTATCAGGCTAGTTATAATGTGTTCGTCCTTGAATATACAGTGAATCCACTGGATGAAGCACCGTTAAAGCTTCAGCCACTGAAAGATATTTCCAGAGCAATGCGAATCATCCGTTTTCGTTCGGAGCAGTTACATATTTTGTCAGATCAGATTGTGGTTTGTGGATTTTCAGCCGGAGGACATCTGTGCGCGAGTCTGTGTGTGCATGGAGCGGATATCGAGGATCCGGATGAAAAATATCAGAAGTTTTCAAACAAACCGGATGCCGCTGTGCTGTCTTATCCGGTAATCACTACAGGAAAGTACACACATAAAGATTCTTTTGTAGCATTATATGGAAAGAATCCTACAAGAAAAGAGCTGGAATATATGTCAATTGAAAAGCATGTAACAAAAGGAATGCCACCATGCTTTATCTGGCAGACAGCAACAGATGGAACAGTTCCGGTGCAGAATAGTTATCTTTTAGCACAGAAATGTCTGGAAGAAGGAGTTCCATTCGCACATCATGTATTTTCAGAAGGCGTGCATGGTATGTCTGTTGCAACAGAGGACTGGCTGGAACGCAGAGGGAGAGAACCTTATACACAGGAGCAACTCCGTATGCTGGCAGAAGCAATCCTTGCGGGAGAAACTTCATTTCCAAAGGAAATGGGAGAAGAACTGCTTGTGAAAAATGGGATTGGAAGAACACAGCCACCGAAATGGACAGTAGAGCAAAAAGAAGAGATACGAAGGACACTGAAAGAAGTACAGAGTTGGCCAAAACTGGCAGAGGATTGGCTGGAGAAAATAATTAATTACAAAGGAGAAACACGATGAGAATTCTATTGATCCGTCACGGAGATCCGGATTATGTAAATGACACATTAACAGAAAAAGGAAGACGTGAAGCGGCACTGCTTGCAAAACGTGCAGTATCTATGAATATGGGGGAATGCTATAAGTCTCCACTTGGAAGAGCGAAGGATACGGCGGCTCCATGTCTTGAGGTAACTGGAAAAACAGCAGAAGTATTGGATTGGCTGCAAGAGTTCCCGGCGCAGGTTGATTTGAATAAAAATCCGGAACTTGAAAAAGCATATCCCGATGTGAAAAAAGAAGGAGGGTATTTCCTGCCTAGAATTGCATGGGATATGGTTCCGGGGTATTGGACAGAACATGAAGCTTATATGGATAAAAATACATGGAGAGAAACAGAAGTGGCGAAAAATTCCGATCTCGTAGAAGTATACGATCATGTGATTGAAGAATTTGATCGCTTTCTCGCAGAGCATGGATATGTAAGAGAAGGGGCGCATTATCGTGTGGAGAAAGAAAGTGATGAGACAGTGACATTTTTCTGCCATTTCGGAATCAGCTGCGTGCTGTTGTCCCATTTATGGAATGTATCACCATTCGTGCTTTGGCATAGTCTGGCTCTTGCACCGACTTCTGTGACAGAAGTAGTAACAGAAGAGAGAGAACAGGGAACGGCATATTTCCGAGGATTGAAAGTAGGAGATATCTCACATCTCTATGCAGGTGGAGAAGAACCGTCCTTCGCAGCAAGATTCTGTGAGACATATAGCAACAAGGAGCAGAGACATTAAAATCAAATGTCTCTGCTCCTTGCTTTATGGATTTTGGTATTATTAAACCACTTTCTGATAAGCAATTCGTTCTGTTCCATCCTCAACATATACGATTCCGCAATATTTGAATCCATTCTTATCTAACAGATGCTGCATTACGATATTGTCCCGGTGTGTATCAATACGGATGTTGCCGCATTGTTCCAAGGCCCAGTTCAGGCAGAAGGAAGCAGCACCTTTTACATTTCCGGTGGAAGTGATGCGGTGAACAACTCCGTAACGGGAGTCGTTGATCCAGTCCCCATCGTAGATGCGCATGTAAGTCGGATCAGCCCCTTCTTTATAATAGAAAGTAGCAACTATCTGGTCCTTTTCTGTGCAGACATAACTGTTCCCCTCAGTGATGTCATCCAGAATCAACTGTGGAGAAGGATAAGTGTTTCCCCACTGAGAAGCATTTCCGTGAGTTGCCATGAATGTCCGTGCATGCTCATACATCTTAAGAAGTACTTCAAGCTCTTCTGGTTTTGTCTTTCTGATTTCCATAATATTCCTCTTTCATAAACTAAATATAGATACTCTAATGCACTATTATATCAAAAAACAGAATGTAACTCCATTGACAAAAATATAGAGAAAACATGAAACGAAATCGTTATCATAGAGGAAAAGTACCTAGATGATTTTCGGGAAGAAAAGCAGGCTGTTTATTTGCATATGAATCCGACTGTACACATGGGGAAATGTTCTTTTTACGGTACATTTTTACTGTACTAAAGTTTGTACAATTCCCCGTAAAATGGACGTTTTTTCGTATATTTTGTACTAAATCGAATACAAAGCGATTTCCGATATTTATTCTCGATTTTACGCTTGTCATTTATTTAACACGGTGTTATACTATGCCCGTAAAACAATTACAAAACTATTTTAGGAGAGAATATAGGAGGATTTTTCAATGGCTAATTTTGAGCAGTGGGCTGGCTTCAAGGGAAGAAAATGGACACACTCTGTAGACGTGCGTGATTTCATCCAGGAGAACTACACACCATATGAAGGTGATGAGGCATTCCTTGAGGGACCAACAGAAGCAACAGACAAATTATGGGGAAGACTGCAGGAACTTCAGAAAGAAGAAAGAGCTAAGGGCGGAGTTCTCGACATGGAGACAGAAGTTGTTTCCGGTCTGACAGCATACGGCCCAGGATATATCGATGAGAGCATGAAAGACCTTGAGCAGATTGTTGGTTTGCAGACAGACAAACCGCTGAAGAGAGCATTCATGCCTTACGGTGGAATCAAGATGGCAGAGCAGGCTTGTACAACATACGGATACCAGCCAAGCGAGAAACTGCATGAGATCTTCACAAAATATCATAAAACACATAACCAGGGTGTATTCGATGTTTATACACCAGAGATGAAAAAAGCTCGTCATAACAAGATCATCACAGGACTTCCGGATACATACGGACGTGGACGTATCGTAGGAGACTACCGTCGTGTTGCACTGTACGGTATCGATTTCCTGATCGAGAGAAAACAGTATGACTTTGAGCGTTACGCAAGACACGGCATGAAGGGTGAGGATTTCCGTCTTCGTGAAGAGCTTGCAGATCAGATCAAAGCTCTGAAAGAGATGAAAGAGATGGCTGCAGCATACGGATTCGATATTTCTCAGCCGGCTAAGAATGCTCACGAAGCAGCTCAGTGGCTGTACTTCGGATACCTTGCAGCAATCAAGACACAGAATGGTGCAGCTATGTCCGTAGGACGTATCTCTACATTCCTTGATATCTATATTGACAGAGATCTTAAGAATGGAACACTTACAGAGAAGGAAGCTCAGGAGATCATCGACCACATGGTAATGAAATTCCGTATGGTTAAGTTCGCAAGAATCCCATCTTACAACCAGCTGTTCTCAGGAGACCCGACATGGGCTACACTTGAGGTTGGTGGACTTGGACAGGACGGACGTTCTATGGTAACAAAGACTGACTACCGTTTCCTCCACACACTGAACAACATGGGACCTTCACCAGAGCCAAACCTGACAGTTCTTTATTCTTCAAGACTGCCAGAGAACTTCAAGAAGTTTGCATCCCTGATTTCTGTAACAACAAGCTCCATCCAGTACGAGAACGATGATGTTATGCGTCCGGTATGGGGAGATGACTACAGCATCTGCTGCTGTGTATCTGCTACAGAGACAGGTAAAGAGATGC
>OIZP01001375.1_pt1 | contig 12627 bp, 9 predicted proteins | sample 1588531 | NCBI WGS metagenome assembly OIZP01 (sample SAMN03283283) | human gut metagenome | biome: human-associated habitat; material: feces | host: Homo sapiens | place: Peru | collected 2012 | reverse complement strand
TAAGTAAATAGTCTTCAAAACCTTCCACAGAACTCCAATGAACACATTCATTCCATTTAATTTTTTGTGGCATAATTATAAGACCACCACAAATATTGATTCCTTCTTCAATATACTGCTCACTCTTAAATGGATATCCAGTAAGTAAATCAATATGCTTTTCAATTTTCTCCTTCAAATACCCATTAGGATTCAAAATAGGATCCCCAAACATCTCGACAAATCGGGCTTTGATAAGGTCGTCTAAAGCATTCATTTCCTCATTACGTTTATCCAAAATCCTCCTTGTTTTTTCTAGTATCTCCACTATAGCTTTTTGTTGATCAATTGGCGGCAACTCTACCAACGCATCTGTCAGATTACCAAGCTTAATATATTTTATTACCCCACCTATAGCCTGCTGTCGCAGTTCATTTACATAGCTTTCCATAAAATAATATAGATACGGCATATGCAGTTTTCCACTACTATCGTCCTCAATAATATATGTTCGTTGATACGCATCAAACTTTCCATTGTAATACTTAACATTCAAATCACCATTTCCTGCTACCAACACACATTCACAATCATATGAATAGGTTGAAATCCTTAATGGTTCCTTGGAACAAGTAAAAAAAGGATATTTTCCTTCTTCAGAAGATGCGTTTGCATCAAGCTTACCAGTCTTTATCTTTGTCAATTCACCTATTTTTACTTTCATCTACATCATCCCTACAAATCCGAATTCGTAGGAGATTATGCAATATACTTTCTATGTGCATTTTTCACATTACTTTGATTCACCATTGCATACTGCATGGTTGTATCAATCTGAGAATGTCCAAGAATCTTCTGAACCTGTTCAATCGGCATACCTTTATCAATTGCTCTTGTTGCCATAGTTCTTCTGAATTTATGAGGATGAATTTTTTCAGCATTGATGCTTCTTCCCAAACTTCTAATCCGAATCTCAACACCGCTGATTTTCAATCGTTGATGTGGTGCATCTAAGGTTACAAACAATGCCGGATTATCATCATCTCTTTCTTTCAGATAATCCTGAAGATGCAATTTAGCCTTTGCATCAAAGTAAACTCTGCGTTCCTTATCGCCCTTACCAAACACTACACATTCGCGCTCTTCAAATGATATATCATCAATATTGAGCCGAACCAATTCACCAACTCTTATGCCGGTAGAATAAAGCAAATCGACAATAGCAAGATCTCTCTTACATAAGCACGCATCACGGAGCCTCTCTATTAACTCATCCGATATTGTTTCTTTAACAGGTTGCACTGTTTTTATCTTATGAATTCTTTTCATGGGACTTTTAAGAATGTAATCCTCTTCCTCGAGCCACGAAAAAAAGCTGGAAATATTTCTGCGAATATTATCTATGGTAGTTTTACTGCATCCGCCTTTCTCTTGGTATTGTGCAAGATAACTCCGTATCTCATCCGTTGTGATCTTTCTGATAGGCGTATCGATACATTTTAAGAGATGTTCTACCGTTGATTTATAATAAGTCACCGTCCTATCAGAGCATCCTTCTATCTTCTTTGCAGCAATAAACATTTTCAGGTAATCATAATTAGATGTTTCTGAAATGCTTTCTTCCTGCTCTTTCATATTTTTTAACAGAACTTCCTGCAGTTTTTTCATTTGTGAGATGCTTAAATATTCCGCCATCTCATTTAAAATATTTACTAATTTTTCTTCCATGCTGGTACCTCCTATAAATACCAGCATCCTTCAACCAATAATTTCAAACTATTTTATCCAAAATATTTTTGCATTAGTGAATCAAATAACGTTTGTGTCTGCTCCAATGTCTTTTGAACGGCAAATTTTGATTTGTTGACTTGTTCTAAAAATAATACATACTCCTGTTGGAGTTCAATTGACGGTACAATTAGTTTTCTTTGTTTCAATGAATTAAACTCTATGTTATCCGCAGTAACCGCTCTAACACCCGTCAAGATATCCTTTTCATGCATTTTAAACTGAACGGCTAAAAATCTCGTAAGTATTCGTTCACTTGGTATAAACACCTTTAAATCTTGATTAACTGTTATTGGAACAGCATTTATCGCAACTGGCAAAGTATGCTTTAATATGCCACTTCTAATGACCATAATCACAGAATTCACAGGAACCATTCTTGCAGTACTATTCTCTACACCCCTTTGGTTAATCTTTATCTGACTGTCAGTCAATATATCTGTTTTCATATCCTTTGAAGATACCCATGGTATATCACCATCTTCATAATATTCAGGATGAACTTTTGCGGGTGTCCCGCCACCATATATTTCTTTGCATAAATTATCAACTGTATCAGTTATCCAGCCTTTTTCATTATTAACTGGGTCTCCAAACATCTCGACAAATCGGGCTTTAATAAAATTGTCTAATACAAGTAATTCCTTTTGTCTGAGTTTAATAATTGCATTAACTTTGTCCAATTTATTTATTATTATTTCTTGATTCGATATATCTGGAATGTGTATATCTATGTCTGATACTTCTTTGAGGTATATTCCCTTTTGAGCTACACCTTTGGCTCTATTTTCAATATATGTACGTTTTCCTCTCAAAGCATACATTAAAAATCGCGGCAAACAAACATCGTTCTTGGGATGAAGCACAGCAACACTTCGCTGTAATGCAAATGTTGGCATATCTTCATCTACAACAGCTATTCGCCCAACAGTTCCGACAATCGTAAGCAAAACATCTCCCACCGCTATCTTAGTACGCCTATGTTCTTTTTCAAAATCCCTTTCAGTGAGAAAACGTGGTTCATCAAATGTTATTTCATCATCAAAAATATTTTTTGAACTTAACATCATATATTCACTTTTCTCAATTCCTAGAGGCGGGTTATGACTTCCATCCGTCACAGAAGTACAAATATCTTTAATCTTCATTTACATCATCCCTACAAATCCGAATTTATTATTTCTTTCTTTCCATCAGTCTGCGCATATACCTATCAAATAATTTATAAATGCACTACATGATACTAACATAAACTTTGCTTCTTCAAACGTAGAAGAGGCACCACCAATATCCCCTGCATGCCTTATTCCATTTGCATCTGATGTATATCCATACAAAATAATAAAGGCTGATTTTAATCCTGAATGTATCATTACACCATTTTCTTCAATTTTTTTAAGCATTTTCCCTAAACTGGCCTCTTTTCCTTTTATACCAGTAATTATCTCGCAAATTGCTTCCACTGCGCTAATACTTTCTTTTATAGAATTCTCATAATCAGGTTTTTCTCTATCTGCTAAAAAAGCATTAGCTTTCGATAAGTGGTCACGAACTGGTTGATATTTACAAATAAGGGCTTCTTCAATTGATTCAATCTCATTAGTATCGCTAATAGGTGTTATTAACTCTCCAACAAATCTATAACCAATATACTCCCTTTCAAAGTATTCATTAGCTATTGCATAAATTGATTTGGCAACATATGTACTATTATATTCATTGTAATATTCATATCCTTCAGTCTCTTTTAGATACGAATCCCAATATTGAATAATTGCTTCTATTAAAGTGAGTACATCATCATATGGGTCATGTAATATCGTATTCTTAATTATTTTAAATAAATCATCGTCATCATAATCAATTCTATAATCAACAGATTCCGAATATACTGTTCCCCGTACAAATCTTATAAAATCTTGTATATATATTCGTCTATAGTATAAATCACCCCCATATACCCATCTATATAATTCATTAATCATATTCAACAGTTGTATTCTTGTTCTCTGATCAAATTCTGTTAATTGTACTTCCATATTTATAGGCTTTATAGCATTACGGTCCGAAAAGCCTCCCCTTTTACTTACTTTTGCCATACTCCCTTATTCCTCCAACAATTTTTCTAATTCATCCATTTCCCGATTAATCTGTGTTTCCAAATCACGTAAATTCTTCATAATCTCAGATGTCGGCGGATATTCTACTGCTACATATTCCGTTTCTTTATACTTATTAATGCTTAAATCATATTCCTTGTCCACAATTTCCTGTTTGGAAACTAAAAAGGATTTTTCTGTACGTTTTCTATCCTTTTCATTTTCTAAATGTGTAAACCTCTCAATGATATCCGGAATATCATTCTCTTTCACTTGTGTTCTCTTATCATCTAGACTAAAACCATCTGCTGTCATATCATAGAACCACACTGCATCGGTTCCACCATGTTCTGTTTTAGTAAAAATCAGTATTGCCGTAGACACTCCTGCATATGGTTTAAACACACCAGCTGGCATAGAAATCACAGCCTCCAGTCTGTTATTTTCTACTATTTCTTTTCGAATAGCTTTATGTGCTGTGGATGAGCCAAAAAGTACACCATCCGGAACAATGCAAGCACATCGTCCACCTATTTTCAAAATACGTAAAAATAATGTTAAAAACAGCAACTCTGTTTTCTTTGTTTTACATACTTTTAACAAATCTCCGGATACTATCTCAGCATCTAAGCTCCCCTTAAAAGGAGGGTTTGCCAATACAAGTGTATACTTATCTTTATCTGTATTTTGATCGGACAAACTATCACGATATTCAATAAAAGGATTGTCAATTCCATGTGTCATCATATTCATGGCACCGATACGGAGCATGGTCCTATCCATATCATAACCATAGAACATATGACTCATATAATGTTCTTTTTTCTGTTTGTCGTAGAATATTTCTTCCTTTCGTGTTTCCTTTAAATACTCTCCTGCGGCTACCAGAAATCCTGAAGTGCCACAAGCCGGGTCACAGATTACTTCATCCGCTGTTGGGTTCACAAGTTCCACCATCATACGAATGATATGTCTTGGAGTACGAAACTGTCCGTTTCTTCCAGCCTGTGATATTTTCAAGAGGAGGTATTCGTACACATCTCCACGTACATCTGAAGATTGTACTTCATTCATTAATTCATAAATATTATCCAATGCGTCAACAACTTTCGAAAGCATTAACGGAGTTGGAATTTTAAAAATAGCATCATCCATGTATTTTGAATATGCACTGTTCTTATCATTGTGCAAGGTTTTAATAAAAGGAAAAACCCATTCCTGCAGGATGCTGTACATTCTGTCTGCTGGGAAATCGCGAAAAACAGACCACTTTAACTGCATTCCATCAATTACGCGATCACCTATTTGAACCTCTTCTGCATAAATACTTTCAAACGGAAGTCCCAGCATAGCGCTTTCTTTCGCTCTTTTGTTGTCCAAATCATCCAGGTCATGGATAAACATTAAATACGTTATCTGTTCGATTACCTCCAGAGGATTTACCAATCCTCCCGAAGCAAAAACATCCCATAATCCGTCAATCTTATTCTTCAATTCACCCGTAATCATTTCGTTACCCTTTCACTAATTTTTCCAAGTATACTTTGTATACCTACCGCCACCGATTTTTTCAATCTTACCTGCTTCTATTAATTCCGCCAATGTTCTCTGTATTGTTATCTTACTAATATCAGGACACTTTTCTGCAATTTCAGCCTTACAAATAGTGCCTAATGTGCTTTTTATAATTTCTTGAATACGTTCTGGTTTTGTCAAACCACATGTTATTAATAATTGTACTCTGGAAGAAAACTCTCGATAAGCTCCCAACACAATTCCCAATACATATTTTACAAAAGTCTCATATTCATTATTGTTCTCATGCCATTGCAAAGAGCTAATCTGTAAACTTTCATAATAAGCCTCTTTGGTACTCTCAATCATCTTCTCTATACTAATATATTTTCCCACAATATAACCAGCCCGATATAATAACAATAAAGTGAGCAATCTGCTCATTCTACCGTTACCATCATTAAAAGGATGTATACATAGGAAGTCCAATATAAACATAGGAATTAATATCAAAGGATCAATTTGTTTTGTTGCCAATGCAGTTTCAAACGCCATACATAAACAATCCATTGCCTCTGCTGTTTCCCATGCTGGCACTGGTTTAAACCTTATAAACTTGTTTCCTTCCGCATCTACTTCCTCAATCACATTATCCGCTGACTTATATTTTCCACCTATATCATATCCTTCAAACTTATATAAATCTCGATGTAGTTGCAAAATAATAGAAGCTTTCGGTGGAATATGTTCATAGCTCTCATGGATAGTATTAAGTACATCCCTATATCCTGCTATTTCCTGCTCATTGCGTGTCTTTGGTCTCGTTTTGTTTTTTACCAAAGCAGCCAGTCTTTCATCAGACGTATATATTCCCTCTATTTTATTAGACGCTTCCGTACTTTGGATTTTCGCTATTTCCATTAATTGTTCCAAAGTATCAGCCCTTGCCTCAATAAACAATGATTGCTCGCCTTTATATTCATGAATCTGCGTAAGCATAGAAACAATTTCTGGTGTCAATAACTTTTTCCATTTATCACAGTAATCATAATTTCGCATACTTTTCCTATCCTATTTGTCCTACATTATTTTAACAAAATCGTATCATTTAATTATATCTATGTCAATTCAATTGCATCATTTTTTAGAAAATGATGCAATTGAGCAAATTTTGATATAATTAAGAATAAGAAAAATATTATTTTTTATTCAGCTAGTCATAGTATAATATTTAAATATTTAAAATGGAATGTAATTCTTAGTGGATTTTAAAAAGAGGTATCACTCTATCGTTGATACCTCTTACTTGCTCCTTTTTTATTCCTTCCGTTCCGGCAGCATCCCCTTGATCTTCACGCCACTCAGGTCCACATCCAGCACGATCTTCACCATCCAGAAGAATAATAACAATACCAGCATCGGGATCACACAGGAAGTAATGATCATCACGGCAACCGCCTCGATAAAGTGATTCAGGGAATTTTCCACCTTCTGTACCAGTTCTTCAGTAGAAATCGTCACATTTTCCACGACATTTGCCACCGAATCTTTAGCGCCGGAAATAGCATCCTTTGCCCAGTCGAAAATGTTTGAGGCAGATCCGGAGTTATTGTTTTCCTTCTCCTGCACATTACCTGTAACAGTTTCAGAAGCTTCTGTTGTTCCGGTTCCGGTTGTTTCCGTTGCATTAGTGTCATCCACCACGCCACTGTTTTCCAGTATATTCTGTGTGTTCTTGGCATCTTCAATGGTTGCTTCGATCTGGGCCTGATAGGTGTCACCGATGAGGTCGGAGATTTTTACACTGGCGGGAACCACGAGGGAGATTGCCAAACCGAACACCGCCAGCTTTGCTACCAGTTTTCGCACGGTGGCATTTGCAAAGATCAGATTGAATATCCACAAGCCGCAGGCAATCGGAATCAGGTAGGTAAATGCCACATAGCCGGTAATCGTCACAAGATATTTTTCCAGATAGATAGCGCAGAGGACCACCAGCAGATATCCGCTGACATCTGCCATTTTCTCCGCAATGGGTGTTGCCGTGTCGCCCGGAAGCAAGGTGATCAGCGCCGAAGTCACCGTGGATGCCGCCGTCAGCTCCATGACAGTCTGTTTTTTCTCATCCAGAGAGGCGATGGTCTTCTGGTGATTTTCCGGGGCGGAGGCGTATTTTCCGATAACGGTTATGGACAAAATAGCAACCAGCAATAATACTGCTGCTGTAATGCATTTCTGTTTGATAAAGTTCATACTAATTACCTTCTTTCCTTCACGATTTCTATATTATTTCACGCAAATATCCTGCTATTACATTTTTCAGGACGTAATTTAGGCTATACACTACACTTTTCAGGACGTAATCTCGTGCCATCTCACACTTTTCAGGACGTTACTTCAAAAACCGCCGCAACAACATCTCTTTTTTCTCATCATACCTCTGATACCGTATCGGCAGATCCATCCATGTCTTTTTGTCCACGATACTCCGATAATGGCTAAAGGTCTCGAACCCGGTGCGGCCGTGATACCCACCCATGCCACTCTCACCCACGCCGCCGAAGGGCATGGCGCTGGTGGCGAGATGAATGATGGTGTCGTTGATGCAGCCGCCGCCAAAATGGCAGTGATCCAGGATCCGTCTCTGGGCTTTTTTATCTTCACTGAAGAAATACAGTGCCAACGGATGGGGATGTTCCTCTACGCAGCGAATCGCCCAATCCACAAAATCTCCCGCGGCAGCATGGGTTCCAGAACCCTCCTCTCTAAAATCATTTTGTGCAATGCTTTTCTCTGTATCATACGCATTATAAGTCACCACCGGCAGGATCGGTCCAAAGATCTCTTCTCCCATCACGGCATCCGACCAGTCCACATCCGTCATCACCGTAGGCGCAATGCGCAACGTCTTCTCGTCATACTGTCCACCGCAGACGATTTTTTCCGCATCCATCAAACCCAACAGTCTGTGAAAATGCTTCTCGTTAATGATTTTCCCGTAATCCGGATTCTGCAGGGGATCTGCTCCAAACTGCCTCGTGATCTCCGCCCGGATGGCTTCCACCAATCGGTCGCGGATCCTGACATCACACAACACATAATCCGGTGCTACACAGGTCTGCCCGCAGTTTAGATATTTTCCGAATACGATCCTCCTCGCTGCCAGCGGAAGCTTCGCCGTAGCATCCACGATACAGGGACTTTTCCCGCCCAGCTCCAGCGTCACCGGTGTCAAATATTCCGCAGCGCTTCTAAGCACCTCCCGTCCCACGGTCTTGCCTCCGGTGAAAAATATCATATCAAACCGCTGCTGTAACAATGCCTGATTCTCTGCTCTGCCGCCGGTGATCACCGCCACATATTCCGCCTGGAAGCATTCTTCCAAAATCAGTTTTAGCACTGCTGCCGTCGCCGGAGCATAGGCACTGGGTTTTACCACTGCGGTATTCCCTGCGGCAATAGCATCGATCAACGGATCCAGTGTCAATAGCACCGGATAATTCCATGGACTCATGATCAGCACGGTGCCATAGGGTGACGGAGACCGGAAGCTCCTCGCCACGAACTGTGATAACGGTGTCGGCACTCTCTTTTCCCGCATCAGCCCCCGCAGGTGCTTCTGCATCCAGGTCAGCTCCGACAGAGTCAATCCGATCTCGCACATGTAGCTTTCCATCCGGCTTTTCCCAAGATCCTGTTGCAGTGCATCATTCAGTTTGTCCTCATGATTCTGCAAGGAGGTCTTCAACTTCTCCAGCTGTTTTGCCCGGAATTCCCAAGAAAGTGTGGCTCCCGTGGCAAAATATTCTCTTTGTCTGCTTAATATGGTCCGGATCTCCTGCTCTGTCATAGATGCCTCCTGCTTCTATTCTTTATACTGCCATAACTATTCAGAACCCTATTCACAAAACCACCTCTGAATAATTACATACTACCCAATTTTGAGTCTCGGTGCAACCGCTTCCCTGCTCATCCTATACACAAAAACGGCAGAGTTCTCACCCCACCGTCGTTTGTCTCTTCCTATCTTGATCTCATTTCTCCTATTTCCAAGCGAATTTTACCATTCCGTACACATAGATGAACAGCACTGCCGCCGGCACAAAATATTTGAACACCGGCTTCATCCACGGCTGGACCTTTAAGCCCTTGCCGGCATTTGCTTCCTCCAGGAATTTGTCCCAGCCCCAGCCGACCTTATAGCAGCAAAATACTGCCAGCAGGATCGAACCTATGGGCATGATGTTATTCGACACCAGGAAATCCCAGAAATCAAGCCAGGTCGTCCCTGCTGCAAACGGTTGAAAATGAAATACACTGAAGCCCAGTGCTGTCGTCAGAGCCAGCAGGAAACATCCGGCACCACACGCCACGCACCCTGCCGGTCTGGACCATCCGGTCAGTTCCCGGACCATGGCCAGAATATTTTCACATACACCTAACACTGTGGACATGGCTGCGAATACCATGAACAGGAAAAATAAGGTTCCCCACCATCTGCCGCCTGCCATGTGGTTAAATACGGTCGCCATAGTATCGAACAGAAGGCTGGGACCCGCCGTCACTTCCACATCATAAGTGAAGCATGCCGGAAATATAATGATACCGGCGATCACTGCCACCAGTGTATCCAGGATAATAATATGGATAGACTCACCCATGAGAGAACGGTCCTTGCCGATATAGCTTCCGAAGATCGCCATACCGCCCATTCCCACGGACAAGGTGAAAAATGCCTGATTCATGGCGCCCACCACCACAGAACCGGTGATTTTGGAAAAATGCGGGATCAGATAGAAGCTCAATCCCTCTCCTGCTCCCGGAAGTGTAAAGCTGTGCACCGCCAGCACCAACATCAGCACGATCAATGCTGACATCATATATTTGGTAATACGTTCCAGACCGCCCTGCAGGTTGAAGCTTAAAATGACAAAAGCGATCAGCAAGGTGACTAACAGATATGTCACATTCACCGAGGGCGTCGTGATCATTTTTTCAAAACCGAAATCCTGATTCTGCCCCGTCAGAAATTTTACAAAATAATAGAGGATCCATCCGGACACCACCGCATAGAAAGCGATCAACGCAATGTTTCCGATGAGACAGACGATGCCCCACAGATTCCATTTTCCCCTGCCGCCGGATAATTTCCGATACATATAAAGGGGACTCGTCTGCGCCGCGCGCCCCACGGAGAATTCCATGATCATGGTGGGCAGGCCCAGCACGATCAGGCAGATCACGTAGATCAGCATGAAGCTTCCGCCACCGTTCTGCCCGCACATCCACGGGAATTTCCACACATTTCCGCAGCCGATGGCACACCCCGCCGACAGCATGATAAATCCCAAACGACTCCCCAGTCTTTCTCTGTTTTCCATACCTCTGATCCTTCCCAAAACTACTTATTCTAAACACGGGATACGGCATATATTTTTGTTGTTTTCCCATATTTTCGCCATCTTTTCACATTGACAGCCCTATTTCTTCATTATATAATTTTCTTAAATATTTGAAAAACAAATTATTTGCATTACATTGATCGAAGAATTGAATTTACATGATAGAAAGTGTATCTACCTATGGATGTCAAAAATCTGGAAACCTTTGTTATGGTGAACGAACTGAAGAGCTTTACGCTGGCGGCCGGACGTCTGGGTTATACCCAGTCCACCGTATCCTTTCAGATCAAACAGTTGGAAAAGGAGCTGTCCATCCCTCTGTTTGAGCGGATCGGGCATACCGTAACCCTGACCAACGAGGGGGAGAAACTATTACCCCTGGCCCAGCAGATCCTGCGTCTCGCCGCTGAAGCCACCCACATCAGCGGTAATACCGCCCCGGAGGGTCTGGTGCGGATCGCCATTGCAGAGTCCCTGGCCAGCTGGGAATTTCACAGCCGTTTTAAGGATTTTCATGAAAAATATCCCGGAATCCGGTTGAAGATCGTCGCTACCAGTACCGATGAAATGTTCCAGATGCTGGGACAGAATCAGGTAGACATTGTATACACGCTAGACCGCCGTATTTTTAATCACAATTATGTGACCGCTTTCGAGGCTCCGGTGGATATTCACTTCGTCACCGGTGCCGGTCACCCCTTAGCCGGACAGACTCAGGTCTCCCTGGAACAGATTCTGGAATATCCGCTGATCCTGACAGAGAAAAACATGAGTTACCGGGCTGCACTGGATGATCTGCTCTCCCAGAACGGTAAGGAGACAATGCCCATCATGGAGGTGGGCGATACCCAGCTGATCCGCAATCTTCTGTGTCAGGGTCTCGGCATCTCTTATCTGCCGGAGTTCGTTGTAGCGGAAGATCTGGCAAAGGGAAATCTCGTCAGTCTCCCCATGGCAGAGATTCATCCGGACATCTGGCGGCAGCTTCTGTATCACCGGAACAAATGGATCTCGCCGGAACTGAAATGTGTAATAAAATACCTGCAGGAGGAATAATCCCCTGCAGGTTTTCTATTTGTCATCTTATCCTCTGAAATACCTAGAATCCCATCAGCAAGCCAATACTATGTACCAGGAAGGCTGCCACCCATGCCACAAAACACTGCCAGAGTACCACGGCGATAGCCCATTTTCCACCCAGTTCTCTGCGGACTGAAGCGATGGCTGCCACGCAGGGAGTATACAGCAGACTGAATACCAGTAATGTAGCGGCTGCCAGCGGGGTAAGTACCGTGGCAATGCTGCTGCCGAACAATACTTCCAGGGTTGCTACCACACTTTCTTTTGCCATGAATCCACTGATCAGAGAGGTGCAGATCCGCCAGTCACCCAGGCCGAGCGGTCGAAACAGCGGTACCAGCAGACCGGATACCATAGCCAGCATACTGTTTGCCGAATCCTCAACGAGATTCAGTTTCAGGTCAAAACTCTGCAGGAACCATACCACGATGGTAGCAATGAAGATCACAGTGAATGCTTTCTGTAAAAAGTCTTTTGCCTTTTCCCACAACAGCTGCCCTACATTTTTGGCTCCCGGCAGACGGTAGTTCGGCAGTTCCATTACAAAAGGCACCGGTTCTCCCTGGAACAACGTGCCCCGGTATAAAAATGCTACCAGGATTCCCATCAGGATACCAAACAGATACAATGCCGACATGATCAGTCCGCCTTTTCCCGGGAAAAATACGCTCACGAAGAACGAATAAATCGGTAATTTGGCGGAACAGCTCATAAACGGTGTCAGCAGGATCGTCATCTTACGATCTCTCTCACTGGTCAGTGTT
>OIZP01001371.1_pt1 | contig 12651 bp, 8 predicted proteins | sample 1588531 | NCBI WGS metagenome assembly OIZP01 (sample SAMN03283283) | human gut metagenome | biome: human-associated habitat; material: feces | host: Homo sapiens | place: Peru | collected 2012 | reverse complement strand
GGGAGGTTAGGTGTGAGACTATGTCAAATGTAATCGTTAAAGAAAACGAAACGTTAGATAGCGCCTTACGCAGATTCAAGAGAAACTGTGCAAAGGCTGGTATTCAGCAGGAGATTCGTAAGAGAGAGCACTACGAGAAACCAAGCGTTAGACGTAAAAAGAAATCTGAAGCTGCTAGAAAACGTAAATATAACTAATATGTGCAAATGGACAGAGTACTGGAAACAGTACTCTGTTTTTTGATATTCGTACAGAGTCAGGCAGTCATAGATAGACAAAGAGGCGTTATGCTTGCATAAAAGCCTCTTTGTCTATCTATGGCTATGTGGCGGATACGCCACAGCGATAAAAAGCGAAGCATTTTAGAGCTGCCTGGCTCAAAAAGGGGAATGTGTAGGAACACCGGAAAGGAGCGTTATACTTGCATAATAACCACCATTTCCCTATCTGTTTACTCGACATATAACCTTAAATATGCTGAAAATTGCAATTTGATACATTAGTTCATGCAGTTTTATCAACTTAAAGTGATAAAACTTTAAAATAATGCAATTAATGATTGACAATCTTTCATTTAGCTTATAAAATAAACGAGTAGACAACGGTGTCTGGGGTAACAGATTGCTTGTCAGTCTGTTTTTCTTGTTTTAGAAAAGACATTAGTTGACGAAAGATACAATAGTATCAGGGAGATAGAAATCCCAATCTATTTATTCTAGGAGGTAATTAAGATGTCATACGTTGATGAAGTGATTGATTTAGTTGTAAAGAAGAATCCTGCTGAGCCAGAATTCCATCAGGCAGTAAAAGAGGTACTGGAGTCTCTTCGTGTTGTGATTGAAGCAAATGAAGAAAAATTCCGTAAAGAAGCTCTTCTTGAGAGACTGGTAGAGCCTGAGAGACAGGTTAAGTTCCGTGTACCGTGGGTAGATGACAAGGGTCAGGTACAGGTTAACACAGGATACCGTGTACAGTTCAGCAGTGCGATCGGACCATACAAGGGAGGTCTTCGTCTTCATCCATCTGTAAACCTTGGTATTATCAAATTCCTCGGTTTTGAGCAGATTTTCAAAAACTCCCTTACAGGACTTCCAATCGGTGGAGGTAAAGGTGGATCTGATTTCGATCCTAAGGGAAAATCTGACAGAGAAGTTATGGCATTCTGCCAGAGCTTTATGACAGAACTTTGCAAATATATTGGTGCTGATACTGATGTTCCAGCAGGAGATATTGGTACAGGTGCAAGAGAGATCGGATATATGTTCGGACAGTACAAGAGAATCCGTGGAGTATATGAAGGAGTTCTTACAGGAAAAGGACTTTCCTATGGTGGATCTCTTGCTCGTACAGAGGCTACAGGATATGGTCTTCTGTATCTGACAGACGAACTTCTGAAACTCAATGGTATTGAGCTTGCAGGTAAGACAGTTGCAGTTTCTGGTTCAGGTAACGTTGCAATTTACGCAACTGAGAAAGCACAGGAACTCGGAGCTAAAGTTGTTACAGTAAGCGATTCTACAGGATGGGTATACGATCCGGAAGGAATCGATGTTGCAGCTCTTAAAGAAATCAAAGAAGTTAACCGTGCAAGACTTACAGAGTACAAGAAGTACCGTCCGAATTCAGAGTACCATGAAGGAAGAGGAGTATGGAATGTTAAAGTTGACATCGCTCTTCCATGTGCTACACAGAATGAGCTTCACCTTGAAGATGCAAAAGCACTTGTTGCAAACGGATGTATTGCAGTATGTGAAGGTGCTAACATGCCTACAACTCTCGAAGCTACAGAGTATCTGCAGGAGAATGGTGTTATCTTTGCACCTGGTAAAGCAGCTAACGCCGGTGGTGTTGCTACATCTGCACTTGAGATGTCTCAGAACAGCGAACGTCTGAGCTGGACATTCGAAGAAGTAGATGCTAAACTTAAAAACATCATGGTTAACATCTGCCACAACATGGTTGATGCAGCTGAGAGATACGGATTCAAGGGCAACTACGTTGTAGGTGCTAACATTGCCGGATTTGAGAAGGTTGTAGATGCTATGACAGCTCAGGGAATCGTTTAGGATTTAAGAAAATAGATTGAGATTTTCATTGATCGATTGATAGAATAGAAAGGATACCTTATGGATAGAATGTCTGTAAGGTATTCTTTTTATATATTAGGAAAGTGCTTTCCGAATATGCAAAAAACGCTCCGCGATCTTTTAATGTTAAAATCCTGAAAATATTTCCTAAAAAGAAAATAAAGTTTATTGACATTATCAGGAAAAATGAGTATAGTTTATTTTAATAAAAGGGAGTAACTGGCGCTTTGAGTAGCGTTTGCGAGCCGTCAATACGATGGAAGAAGTCCATCCGGATCGTGATGAAATAGTGAGACTTTTATTGCATGCAAGAAGCGGTGCAATAATTGTCTCTTTTTTTATTCGCACTGCAGATTAATCAGGATTATGGGTCACAAAAGAAGAGTGAACAATAACCAGTTAGGAGGAATGGCAGTGAAAGCATATTATCAATTATCGGGAGAAGAAGTTTTAAGAGAAGTGAATGGCTCGGAAGAACCATTAACAAAAGAACAGATCAGTGAAAATCAAAGGAAATACGGCCCGAATGAACTGACAGAAGGAAAAAAGAAGACAACATTTCAGATTTTTTTGGAGCAATATAAGGATTTTCTGGTGATCATCCTTATTATAGCAGCGATCGCATCAGGATTTATGGGAGATATTGAGAGCGCAGCTGTTATTGTTATCGTGATCACAATGAATGCAATTCTGGGAACTGTGCAGACAGTAAAGGCAGAGTCATCTCTGGCAAGTCTGAAGAAATTATCCGGTCCGGAAGCAAAAGTTCTTCGTGATGGAGTGGTTGTCCCGATTCCGTCTTCAGAAGTTACTGTTGGAGACATTATTATGTTAGAGGCGGGAGACTATATTCCTGCAGATGGACGTATTCTGGAATGTGCAAGCATGAAGGTTGACGAAAGTGCATTGACGGGAGAGAGTCTTGGTGTCGAGAAGACGACAGATGTGATTGAACAGGACGAAGTTCCTCTTGGAGACCGTATTAATATGGTATATTCCGGAAGCTTTCTCACGTATGGAAGAGGTTCTTTTGTAGTTACAGAGATTGGAATGAATACAGAAGTTGGTAAAATTGCAAGTCTTCTGAAGACGACATCTGAGAAGAAGACTCCATTGCAGGTGAACCTGGATCAGTTTGGACAGAAATTATCCATTTTAATTCTTGTATTCTGTGCGATTTTGTTTGGAATCAGTGTTTTCCGTGGTGAGAATATTGGAAATGCATTTCTTTTTGCAGTTGCTCTTGCCGTTGCAGCAATTCCGGAGGCGTTAAGTTCAATCGTTACGATTGTTCTTTCTTTTGGAACGCAGAAAATGGCGAAAGAGCATGCAATTGTTCGAAAACTACAGGCAGTAGAAGGACTGGGAAGTGTATCCATTATCTGTTCAGATAAAACAGGAACCCTGACACAGAATAAGATGACAGTAGAGCATTATTATGTAGATGGCCAGAGCATTTCCGCAGACAAGATCGATCTCCGGGATTCGTCTCAGAGCAGACTCCTTATCAGCAGTATTCTTTGTAATGACTCTACGAATATTGATGGTGTAGAGATCGGAGACCCGACAGAGACAGCACTGATTAATTTAGGAAGCAGTCTTGGTCTTGACCCGGAAGAAGTCAGAGTAAAGTATCCAAGAGAAAGTGAGAATCCATTCGATAGCGACCGTAAGATGATGGCAACAAAGCATTCATTAAACGGAGTGCCAACGATGATTGTCAAAGGGGCAGTTGATGTTCTTTTGAACCGGACAGACTGGGTTGAGATGAAAGGGGAGACTCATGAGATCACAGAAGAGACAAGAAGAGTGATTGAAGAGCAGAATCAGAAATACTCAAGAGAGGGATTACGAGTTCTTGCATTTGCTTATAAAGAAGTATCAGATGAGACGGAACTTACGCTGGAGGATGAAGAGCATCTGATATTCCTGGGGCTGATCGCAATGATGGATCCGCCGAGAGAAGAGTCAAGAGCTGCTGTAGAAGAGTGTAAATGTGCAGGAATCCGTCCGATTATGATTACAGGAGATCATAAGGTGACAGCTGCTGCAATTGCAAAGAGAATTGGAATTCTTGAAAATGAATCCGAAGCCTGTGAGGGTGCAGAGATTGACAAAATGTCCGATGAAGAACTGAAAGACTTTGTGGAAGGGATTTCTGTTTACGCCAGAGTTTCTCCTGAACACAAGATCCGTATCGTGCGTGCATGGCAGGAAAAAGGAAACATTGTATCCATGACAGGAGATGGTGTGAATGACGCTCCGGCACTGAAACAGGCAGACATAGGAGTGGCGATGGGAATTACCGGAAGCGAAGTGTCAAAAGACGCTGCAGCAATGGTTTTGACAGATGACAATTTTGCGACTATTATTAAAGCAGTAGAGAATGGAAGAAATATATATCGCAATATTAAAGCATCCATTCAGTTTCTGCTTTCGGGAAATTTTGGAGCAATCCTGGCAGTGCTTTATGCTTCACTGATGGCACTTCCGGTACCGTTCGCACCGGTTCATCTGTTGTTCATTAATCTGTTGACAGACAGTCTTCCGGCAATTGCTCTTGGATTGGAACCACATTCGAAAAATGTGATGAAAGAAAAGCCACGACCGATAAATGAATCCATTTTAACGAAAGACTTTTTGATCAATATCGGACTGGAAGGATTATCAATCTGTACCATGGTCATGATTGCATTTACAATTGGATACAAAGACGGTAATGCACTACTTGCAAGTACAATGGCATTTGCAACACTTTGCTGTTCAAGATTGTTCCATGGGTTTAACTGTAAATCAAATCGTCCGGTTGTATTTACAAAAAGAGTCTTTAATAACATTTACCTGATCGGTGCTTTTGTAATTGGAATGATTCTGATCACGCTTGTCGTGACTGTCCCTGGACTGCATAACATCTTTAAAGTGCAGACACTGACATTATCGCAGTTACTTACTGTGTATGGTCTTGCAGCATTGAATCTTCCGATTATACAGATGATAAAGGCAGTTCGTGCAAAATTTAGAAAATAGGAGGAACAGAAGTATGAAGAAAGTTGAGAAACCAAAGAAGCCATTAATCTTTTACTATTTGATTGCTTTGATTATTCTCGTGCTTCTTAACACATTTCTTTTTCCTAATATTCTAGGAAAGAATAAGGTGAAAGAAGTCGATTATGGAACCTTTCTTACTATGGTCGAGGGAAAAGAAGTATCAAAAGTAGAGTTGAATGGAGACACTATTTATTTTACAGATAATAGCGAGGAACCGAAATATTATGAGACAACAACGTTTGATGATCCAAATCTGGTAAATCGTCTGGAAGATGCGGGATGTGAATTCGGAAGAGTCGCACAGCAGGAGATGAATCCGCTTCTTAGCTTTTTCCTTGTATGGATTTTACCACTTTTGATCTTCTGGGCATTAGGACAGTGGCTTGCAAAGAAGATGATGGCCAAGATGGGTGGAGGTGCAGCAGGAAATCCGTTCATGCAGTTCGGAAAGAGCAATGCGAAGGTTTATGTGGAATCTACAACAGGAATCACTTTCCAGGATGTAGCCGGAGAAGATGAAGCGAAGGAACTGCTGACAGAGATTGTGGATTTTCTTCATAACCCGCAGAAATATACGGAGATCGGTGCAGTATGTCCGAAAGGAGCACTTCTTGTAGGACCTCCGGGAACCGGTAAAACTTTGCTTGCAAAAGCAGTTGCAGGAGAGGCAAATGTACCATTTTTCTCAATCTCCGGTTCAGAATTTGTAGAGATGTTTGTTGGCATGGGAGCTTCTAAAGTACGTGATCTTTTCAAACAGGCGAATGAAAAAGCACCTTGTATTGTATTTATTGATGAGATTGATACAATCGGTAAAAAGAGAGATAACGCAGGATATGGTGGAAATGATGAGCGTGAGCAGACATTGAACCAGTTGCTGACAGAGATGGATGGGTTCGATGCATCTAAGGGTGTTGTGATCCTTGCTGCAACGAACCGACCGGACAGTCTTGATCCGGCACTTCTCCGTCCGGGAAGATTTGACCGCCGTATTCCGGTGGAACTTCCGGATCTTAAAGGGCGTGAAGAGATTCTGAAAGTTCACGCGAAGAAAGTAAGACTTGGAGATGACATTGACTTTAATACAATCGCAAGAGCTGCATCAGGAGCATCAGGAGCAGAGCTTGCAAATATGGTAAATGAAGCGGCACTGCGCGCAGTCAGAGAGAATCGTAAATATGTAACGCAGGCAGATCTTGAAGAAAGTATTGAAACTGTTATCGCCGGATATCAGAAGAAGAATCAGGTACTTTCTTCCAAGGAAAAATTAATTGTTTCTTATCATGAAATCGGTCATGCGTTGGTAGCAGCATTACAGACGAATTCGGCACCGGTTACAAAGATCACGATTATTCCGCGTACATCAGGTGCCTTGGGATATACAATGCAGGTTGAATCAGAAGAACGGAATCTGATGACACAGGAAGAGCTGATCAACAAGATCGCGACACTGACCGGAGGAAGATGCGCAGAAAAACTGATTTTTAATTCTATCACAACAGGCGCATCGAATGATATCGAGCAGGCAACAAAGCTTGCAAGAGCAATGATCACGCGTTATGGAATGAGTGACCGGTTTGGGATGGTTGCTCTTGAGACACAGAACAATCCATATCTGGGAGGAGACAGCAGTTTAAGTTGTTCACCGCAGACAGCAGCAGATATTGATCAGATGGTTGTAGATACCGTAAAACACGGATATGATACAGCGATGGATCTTTTGGAGAAAAACCAGAAGAAACTTCATGAGCTTGCAAAATACCTGTATGAGAAAGAAACAATTACAGGAGAAGAATTTATGCAGATTTTGACGAGAACGGAGACGTTGGAAGAAGCAGAAGGGAAGTAACAGATGGCAAGAAGCAGAAACAAGAAAACAGAGATTGAAGAAGAAATAGAGAAGCGGATACCGACAACCCGTTACAATCCGGATTATAAAGTCGGATTGACAGCACAGCAGGTGCAGGAGCACAGACTTCATGGCTGGGTAAACAGGGCAGTCGATCCGCCGTCGAAGACAACGAAAGAGATTGTACATGAGAATGTATTTACTTACTTTAACTTAATCTTTCTTGTTCTGGCTATTTTGTTATGTCTGGTTGGATCCTTCCGGAATCTGACCTTTCTTCCGGTTATTATTGCAAATACGTTGATTGGTATTATACAGGAAGTGCGTGCCAAAAAAGTGCTGGATAATCTGACCATGCTAAATGCACCGAAAGCGACTGTAGTGCGAGATGGTAAAAGATCGTTGATTGATGCAGAAGAGTTGGTAGTTGATGACATTGTTATATTTAAAGCCGGTGCGCAGGTATGTGCGGATGCACAGGTTTGTGCAGGTGAAGTACAGGTAAATGAATCTCTGCTGACAGGCGAGTCTGATGAGATTACAAAACATGCTGGAGATCAGCTGATGTCAGGAAGTTTTATTATTTCCGGTCAATGTCATGCAAGGCTTGATAAAGTCGGTGAAGATTCTTATATTTCAAAGCTTACACTGGAAGCAAAAGAAATGCAGAATGGTGAGCAGTCAGAGATGATCCGCTCGCTGGATAAATTGGTTAAATGCGTCGGTGTGGCAATCATTCCGATTGGAATCATACTCGTTGCACAGTCTCTGGTATTCCAGAATGCATCATTCCATTCAAGTATTACGTCAATGGTAGCGGCTGTGATCGGAATGATTCCAGAGGGACTTTACCTTCTTGCAAGCGTTGCACTTGCTGTCAGTTCAATCCGGCTTGCACAGCAGAAAGTATTGCTTCATGATATGAAATGTATTGAGACACTTGCGCGTGTTGATGTACTTTGTGTAGATAAGACGGGTACGATCACAGAAAATACGATGAAAGTACAGGAACTTATTCCAACGGAGCAGTACGATACGGAAAAGATGGGATCTCTTCGTCTTATGGTCGGAGATTTTGTTTCAGCTATGACAAACGATAATATCACAATGGCTGCAATGAAAGAATATTTTACACATTCTTCAGGCGCAAAAGCAATTTCCAAGACAGGATTTTCATCTGCGACAAAGTACAGCAGTGCTACATTTGAAGATAAGACATATGTTCTTGGAGCGCCGGAATTTGTACTTCTGGATGATTACGAGCAACATAAGGAAAAAATCACAGAGCTTGCATCTACAGGTGCCCGTGTTCTTGTATTTGGTACTTATGCAGCGGAGATTGATGGAAAAGCACTGACAGAGCCGGTAACACCGTTGGGCTATATCTTACTTGCGAATCCAATCCGTGAGGCGGCAAAAGAAACATTCCAGTACTTTGCAGAGCAGGGAGTCGAAGTGAAAGTTATTTCCGGAGATAATCCGGTTACAGTTTCCAAAGTTGCAAAAACAGCAGGTATTAAAAATGCTGAGAATTATGTGGATGCATCAAGTCTTGAGACAGAAGAAGATATTAAGAAAGCGATTCTTGAGAAGACAGTGTTTGGACGTGTAACTCCAAACCAGAAACGACAGTTTGTTCAGGCACTTAAAGAGGCTGGGAAAACAGTTGCTATGACAGGAGATGGAGTAAATGATGTCCTTGCTTTGAAGGATGCAGACTGCAGTATTGCAATGGCATCAGGAAGCGAGGCAGCGGCACAGGCTTCTCAAATCGTACTTCTGGAGTCAGATTTCTCTTGTATGCCGCAGGTTGTATTAGAAGGAAGAAGAGTAGTCAATAATATCCAGCGTTCGGCGAGCCTGTTCCTGGTTAAGAATATATTCTCTTTCCTGCTGAGTCTTTTCTCGGTAGTATTTATGTTTACTTATCCACTGGAACCATCACAGGTATCACTGATCAGTATGTTTACAATCGGCATTCCGGCGTTCTTCCTTGCACTTGAGCCGAACAAGAATATCATTAAAGGACATTTCCTGACGAATGTATTCCTGAAAGCACTCCCGGCAGCACTTACAGATGCATTGGCGGTTGGGGCACTGGTTGTCTTTGGAAAGACATTTGGAGTAGGAGAGCAGGATATCTCAACAGCAGCAACGATGCTTCTGGCAATTGTAGGATTTATGATCCTCTATAAGATCAGTGCACCGATGAATAAGCTTCGTGCAGGGATTCTTGGCGGATGTATCGCAGGATTATTATTCTGTAGTATTTATTTGAATCAGCTGTTTGCGATTAGTGGAATGACAACAAAGTGTATCATGCTTTTTGTTGTATTTGCGATCGCAACAGAGCCGGTACTTCGTTATCTTACGATTCTTCTTGGAAAAGGAAGATTCTATTACAGACGTTTGCGCGGAAAAACGTCGTTAGAGGAAGAAGCATAATGTGCAGTGAAAAATAAAAAACAAATGTAATTATTCAGAACAAAAATAAGATAAAAATCAAGCGGCAGCAGGAAATTATTAATCCTTACTGTCGCTTGATTCTGCTTTACTTTTAATCAAAGAAAGTTTCATGCAGTTTACGTACTGCAAGATCTGCATAAGCTTCATCGATCAGAGCAGTGATGCGAATCTCAGATGTAGTAACCATCTCTGTGTTGACATCAATACTTGCGAGTGCACCGAACATCTTTGCAGCAACACCTGAATGAGAACGAATACCGGCACCAATGACAGAAACTTTGGCAACATTTTCATCAGAATCCAGTTTCTTAATGCCAAGATAGTCTTTGTTTTCATTTAACAGATCCAAAGCACGGAGCATGTCCGATTTTGTAACAGTGAAGGATACAGATTTTGTACCGTCTTTACCAAGAGACTGGATCATGACGTCAATGTTCAGTTTATTCTTATCTAAAAGATTTAAAAGACGGAATGTGCTGTTAGGCTCGTTCCCGAGACCGGCAACACGGATTTTGGCTACATTTTTATCGGCTGCCACACCACTGATTAACATTTTTTCCATTTTCGTTTTCTCCCTTACAATTGTTCCTGAATTGTGGTTTAAGCTAGAACATACCAGAAGTTCTACACCGTATTTTTTCGCAATTTCTACACATCTGCTGTGAAGGACTTTCGCACCAAGAGAGGCCATCTCAAGCATCTCATCATAAGTGATCTCCGTCATTTTATGAGCGTTTGGAACAACGCGTGGATCGGCGGTATATACTCCGTCTACATCTGTGTAAATTTCACAGACATCGGCATGGAGTTCAGCAGCAAGAGCAACCGCTGTTGTGTCAGAGCCGCCGCGGCCAAGAGTTGTGATATCTTCATACTTATTGATTCCCTGGAATCCGGTTACGATGACGATCTTGTTCGCATCAAGCTCTTTACGGATACGCTCGGAATCAATTCTCTTGAATCGTGCATTTTGATAATTTGAAGTTGTATGCATTGGAACCTGCCATGCATTCAGTGACACTGCACTGACGCCCATGGAAATCAGAGTCATTGCCATTAAGGATACAGAAACCTGTTCACCGGTTGTGAGAAGCATATCTAATTCCCTGCGGGAAGGCTGCTCTGTGATCTGTTTTGCTGTTGCGATCAGATTATCTGTAGTCTTTCCCATAGCAGACAGGACAACAACAACCTGGCTGCCTTCGCGCTGCTTTGCGATACAGCGGTTTGCTACGTTGCGGATGTGCTCCAAATCGGCCACGGAGCTTCCGCCAAATTTCATTACTGTCAGCATATTTTTATCTCCCTTATATTCTCTGACGAATCTGTGTTGCTGGTAATATATAGTGTGAGCAATAACAGCAAAAGAGTCAGAGAATTTTTAGTTACTGTTCATAGTGGGTGTGAGCAGCAACTTTATACGTAGATAAGTATAGCAAAAAAAAGAAATAAAATACAGAAGAACGTTTGTTCTATATATACTTGCAGTGGCATAAAGTGTGTGTTATACTGCAAATTAACAGAAAGCAGGTGAATAAAGATGACTCCAAAAGAAGTAATACCAAAAGTGCAGCAGGACCTTTTTACAATGCAGGATTTAGAATATCGGGATTTTCACGCAAAACTGATGCCAACAGTAGAGAAAGAATCAGTGATAGGAGTGAGAGTCCCTGTACTTCGAACTTATGCAAAGAAATTCGGGAAGACAGAAGAGGCGAAGCAGTTTCTTAAGATCCTGCCACATCAATATTATGAAGAGAATAATCTGCATGGGCTTCTGATCGAGCAGATGAAAGATTATGAACTCTGTATAGAAGAACTGGAGCGCTTTCTGCCCCATATAGATAACTGGGCAACCTGTGATCTTCTGGCAGTCAGAACAGTGAAGAATCATCTGAATTCTTATATCAAAAAGATAGATCGATGGCTGGAATCAGAGCATATATATACGATCCGATTTGGAATCAATATGCTGATGCGCTATTATCTGGAAGAAGAATTTAAGTTAGAATATCCGGGGAAGGTTGCCGCAATCCGTTCAGAAGAGTATTATGTAAATATGGCCAGGGCATGGTATTTCGCAACAGCACTTGCCAAAAAGTATGATCAGGTTCTTCCATTTCTAGAAGAACAGAAGATGGACGTATGGACACATAATAAGACAATCCAGAAGGCAATCGAAAGCTATCGGATCACGCCGGAACAAAAAGAGTATCTGAGAACTTTGAAGATAAGACAATAATGTTTGTAGGAGGAGAAACAATGGCAGAAAAATTAAGAGTACTTATGATTAATGGAAGTCCAAGAGCAAACGGAAATACTAGTGTAGGACTAAAAGAAATGGAAAAGATTTTTCAGGAAAATGGAGTAGAAGTAGAGACAGTAGTTGTTGGAAATAAACCTGTCCGTGGATGTGTTGCCTGTGGAGGATGTGCTTCCAAGCAAAAATGTGTTTATGATGATGTAGTTAACGAACTGGCTTTGAAATTCGAGAAAGCAGACGGACTGGTTATCGCAAGTCCAGTCTATTATGCATCCGCAAATGCAACATTGATCGCCTGTCTTGACCGCTTGTTCTACAGCACACCATTTGATAAGACTATGAAAGTAGGAGCAAGTGTTGTCTGTGCAAGGCGCGGTGGATGTTCAGCAACATTTGATGAGTTAAACAAATACTTTACAATTTCTGGAATGCCAGTTGCTTCCAGTCAGTATTGGAATAGTATTCATGGAAGAATACCAGGAGAAGCAGAGCAGGATGGAGAAGGAAAGCAGACTATGAGAGTCCTCGCCAGAAACATGACATTTCTTATGAAGAGTATTGCCTTGGGTAAAGAACAGTTTGGACTTCCGGAGAAAGAAGAACGAATTGCAACACATTTTATTAGGTAAAGAAGAGGAGAATTAAAATGAGTTATGTATCTTTTAATGATGTGATAGAATTAAATGGAATTCTTAAAGATAAAGGTCTGAATTTCCGAATTCATCTCAGGGACACTTGTGGAAGGCAATCCTTCTGGATCGAACCACTTGGTAATTGTGCCTGCGAAGGACGATATGATGAGATGTATCAGGTGGTAGAAGAGTACCTCGAAGGAAAAGGATTTTCCGTGCAGTACGACGATCAGAAGATGAATTTTGTGGTATAAATTTGTATTTAGCAATAAGAATATTGGCTGGTTCAAAATTTAAATGAATGAA
>OIZP01001370.1_pt1 | contig 12654 bp, 8 predicted proteins | sample 1588531 | NCBI WGS metagenome assembly OIZP01 (sample SAMN03283283) | human gut metagenome | biome: human-associated habitat; material: feces | host: Homo sapiens | place: Peru | collected 2012 | reverse complement strand
TAGCTTTTTGCCCATTGGAACCACTTCTTCTCCAAGATTTACCTGCACCGTTTCGTCCATTCCTCTTGTAAAATGTCTCGCCTCGTAAAATTCATTGTAATTTGGCAGATATGTTTTCGGCACAAAACCAAGCACTTTTCCATTGCTCACAGCGGCAGCCACATTATAAAGCTTTCCGTTGTATTCGAGTGGAAGTCCCACAAACACGATGCAGTCCAATGCAAAGGTAAACGCAGCGATCTCAAGGAGCGACTGTCTTGCTTCACGCAGCATTTTTTCCTGTAAAAACAGATCACTGCATGTATAACCCGTAATACAAAGTTCCGGGAGTACAATGATCTTTGCCCCTTCCTTCGCTGCCTTTTTAATCTCTGCGCAGATTAATGCGGTGTTCTCTTTTGTATCCGCAACTACAATTTTCGGGGTGACGGCTGCCACCTTGACAAATCCCTGTCTCACTACTTTCTCATCTCCTTCAGTTCGTCCACTTCAAAATGATATGCCTTGTTACAGAACTGGCATTTTACTTCAATCGCTTCACCATCGTTGATAATATCGTCTAAATCTTTTTTGCTCAAGGTTGAAATTGCACGGGAAACGCGCTCTTTGGAGCAGTCACACTGGAATGCTGCCGGGAGTGTATCCGTGATTTCAAGTCCAAACTCTCCCAGAATGATCTCCAAAATCTGTTCCGGCGTATTGCCCTCTTCCAGCATCTCAGTCACAGATGCGATCTCACCGATTTTTTTCTCCAGTGCATCCACAACTTCATCCGGGGTAAACGGCATCAACTGAATGATAAATCCACCTGCCTGCTTTACAGAACCGTCCACATCTACTAAAACGCCCAGTCCTACTGCGGAAGGAACCTGTTCCGAAGTTGCAAAATAATAGGTTAAATCCTCTGCGATCTCTCCGGTCTGAAGTGCGATCTGTCCCACATAAGGCTCTTTTAAGCCCATATCCTTGATGACGCTCATGACACCAAGCCCAAGTGCCCCGCCTACGTCTAATTTTCCCAATGCATTTGGCGGCAGTTCCACATCTGCCACTCTCGGAAATCCCTTGACATGTCCTGCGGAATCCGCTGTCACAGTCAGCCCCTGCGCCGGTCCCTGACACTGGATCTGTACCGTGAGAAGATCCTTCTCACCTTTCATCATCGTTCCCATCATGGCTGCCCCGGACAATAACCTGCCAAGAGCTGCCGTGATCACCGGACTTGTGTTATGGTCTTTTCTTGCCTCTTCCACAATGTTTTTGGATGTGATCGCAAATGCACGGATGGAATGATCTGCCGCTGTTGCTCTTACAATATAATCGTTCATGTTTTTCCTCTTTTCCTGTTATTTTATATTAGGCAATTGCGAAACTCCTCATAATCTTCTTTCAATTGTTCAAAATTAACAAAAACATTCAAGACACGCTCTCGCTACGTGTCGCTCGCAACGGTACTAAGAAGCCAGGCACAACTTGCCGTTGTACCTGCCTTCTAAGTGCCGGCGGCTCCCCAGTGTCTTTCATGTCTTTTGTCAATTTTTCACAATTCAATTTACGTTTTTAAGAGTTTCGCAATTGTCTATTATGAATAAGTGTTTGTGAAACTATTTTATGTTATAAGTTGTTTCACAATTATTATTGAAGTTTGATATTTAAAAATAGTAAGTTTATCTCTGGATAAACCAGATACCACAGAAGATATTTTATTAAAAACTTGAAGAAAAATCAATAATGCTGTTTGTAAAATTTTTGTGAAATTAACGATTTATTATCTGGCAGAGACAGAACCGGAAACTTGTATTTTAAGACAGATTCAGATATAATCAAAGGAAGCATGAAAAGAGTGGAGTTAATCAATGAAGAAAAAGACAGTGACTTCTGAGACAGAAGAAATTACAATAGACAATAAAAAAAAGAAAAGAAAGAAGGAAAAGAAAGCCTACCGGGAGATCCGTTGGGACAGGCTGGATAACACGGCACATCTTTTCCCTGTGATCGCAGGAGAGAATATGAGCAATGTCTACCGCATCAGTGTGACACTGACGGAGCTTGTACAGCCTGATATTTTGCAGCAGGCGTTAAACATTGTCCTTCCGAAGATGGATGGATTTAATTTAAGGCTCCGCATGGGGGTGTTCTGGTATTATTTTGAGGAGAATGGAAAGCCTGCACCGAAAGTACGTGAGGAGAGCAATTTTCCGTGCCGTTATATTCAGCAGAATCAAAACCACAGTTATATGTTCCGCGTGACTTATTATAAATACAGGATTAATCTGGAAGTGTTCCACGTGCTGACCGATGGAATGGGCGGCATTAACTTTTTGAAAGAGTTAACTTACCAGTATCTGCGTCTTGCGCACCCGGAACTGAAGGAGAAGGTGGGGGATTCCTTAAACAGTGGTACATCTTTAAACAGAGAGGACAGTTTTTTAAAAAATTATAAGAAGAGTTCCGCAAAAGGCTATCAGACAAAAAAGGCATATCTGTTAAAGGGAGAGCATCTGGGACCGGGAGAATTTGGCGTTATGCATGGGTATATGCAGATTCCGCAGTTGAAAGAGGTGTGTCACAGATACGGCTGCAGCATCAATGAATATCTGGTTTCCGTTTATATCTGGAGTGTGTATACGGAGTGTATGAAGGGAATGCCGTCCGCGAGTCCGATCCGCGTAGCAGTTCCGGTAAATCTGCGCCCATATTTTAATTCGATCACAACAAAGAATTTCTTTGTCATGGTGTCGGCAGAATTTCATCCGACAAAGGAAGTCTACACGTTTGCGGAAGTGCTGGTGATCGTGCGTGATAATCTGAGAAGCCAGATCAACAGGGAGCATCTGGAGAAATTGTTTTCCTATAATGTATCCAATGAGAAACTGCTTGCTGCGCGCGCAGTACCGCTTTTCTTAAAAAATATTGCAATGAAGCTTGTGTATACAAAGTCTGCACTCGCCAATACAACGACGATCACAAATATCGGAAATATCGGTGTGGATGAGGAATACCGCCCATATGTGGAGATGTTCCATGCATTTCTTGCAATGTCGAAGGGACAGCATTTGAAGGGAACGATCTGTTCTTATGGAAGTACGCTGGTGTTCTCATTCAGCTTTGATCTGAAAGATGTTTCCGTGCAGCGGGGATTTTTCCGCAAAATCGCAGCAGACGGAATTGAGGTCGAGTTAGATACAAATGGTGTAACTGCCGATTAAGAAGAATGGATCAGGATAGAAAAAAACAGGAAAGTAATGGTGTGAGATGAGCAGATGTAAACAATGTAATATAGAAGTTTTGGATGAGACGGAGCGCTGCCCGCTCTGTCACTCCGTATTAGAGCCTACGATAGAGGTGGAAAATATGTATCCCGATGTCAAGATCAAAACAAGACGGATGATGCTTTTGTCGCGGATTTATCTTTTCGTGGCGATCGTGGCAGAGGCGGTTTTAGTTGTAGTGAATCATTACGGCGATTTTGAGACGGCGTGGAGCCTTGTTACCGGTCTGATCTTTTTTTACGGATATCTGGTTGTCCGGTTTGCGATTCTTGGAAAAACCGGCTATATTGCCAAAACAATTGTTTTGACTTTAATTGCCATATTGATATTGATCGCAATCGATTTTGTGAATGGTTACCGGGGATGGTCGGTACGATACGTGTTCCCGGCGGCGATTATTTTAGTTGATGCAGGAATTTTGATTTTGATGTGTGTAAACCGGAGAAACTGGCAGAGTTATATTATGTGGCAGATTTTTATGATTCTCTGTAGTTTTGTTCCGATCATTCTGTATCTGACCGGAATCATTTATGTCCCATATCTGGCACTCGCAGCGCTCGGAACATCTGTATTTTTGTTTCTCGGAACGCTGATCATCGGTGACAGAAGGGCAAGGGTGGAACTGAAGAGAAGATTCCATATCAGATAAGGAAGCAATAGAAGTCTGGATAAGAGGGTTTATGATCAGAAAATTGACGTTGAAAAAAGAAAGAGAACGTGAGACGAACGAAGCGAGCATCGCAGGAAATGTCATGCGTGACATGATTGCACATGTGACAAACGATAACCTGATCGGCAGGAAGATCAAAAGCGGTGAGCTGCGTAAAAAGATGGTTGAGCCACCGTGGAAATGCCCGGAAATGTTTACCATGACGACTATCAGTATGGAACATTTCACAATGGAGTGGCTTGAATTAAAGGAAAATCCGAATGAGCAGAAGGTGATCTTACAGCTTCACGGCGGTGGGTATATCGGAGCGATGCGGAACGCATATCGTATGTTTGCAGGACTTTACAATGAAGTCAGCAAAGGGATGAGTGTGCTCACCATCGATTACCGTGTGGCACCGGAAAATCCATATCCGGCGGCATTGGAAGATGCAGTGAGTGCATATCAGTGGCTACTCGGTCAGGGCTGGTTTGCAGAGGATATTATTGTAGCAGGAGATTCCGCAGGCGGAGGGCTTGCAATGGCATTGTGCCATTATCTGAAAGATCATGGGATACAGCTTCCATGTGGAATCGTTGCAATGTCTCCATGGACAGATCTTATGGCAAGCGGTGAATCTTATGATACCAATTATGAGAGGGATCCGTTGTTTGGAAATACGAGGGACAGCCTGATCTATAACAAAGACTATGTGGGTGACCATGATCCGATGGATGCTTATATTTCACCTTTGTATGGGGATTTCAGAGGATTTCCGCCAATGCTCATTCAGGTAGGTTCTTATGAGATGCTGTTAAGTGATTCGGTGAGCGTTGCCTCGAAAGCGAGACATCAGGGTGTGAAAGTAAGACTCAGTATTTATGATGGAATGTTCCACATTTTCCAGATGGCAGCAAAAATGCTGCCAGAATCCAGAAAAGCGTGGGCTGAGATTGGAAAATTTATTGATGTTTTGTCAGATGACTGACATCCATATAAACAGGAAGACCATTTTCATAGGTGACATTGGATTCACCCTGGATCAATGGAGTGAGGTAATCAATTAATTCCTGTGTAACATCATTGCCAGCGGCGTTGATCCATTCAGTAGGAACGGATTTGGCTTCGTTGGCAATATTTTTTATCTCGGCATATCCATATTCGATCGTATATGGATCGTTGGATACACGGTTCATGGTGACCATAGAAGCTGTTACGCCTTCCTCGGAGAGTGCAACGGCTTTTTTTCCTAATTCGACAGACTCCATAAGATCTGTTTTGGAAGCTAAATGGGCTGCACACCGCTGTAATACATTCACTTCGATAGAGCGGACTTTTACTCCTAATTTTTCTTTCACAAGGAATTCCAATGTTTTTCCGGCGCCACTCAGCTGGCTGTGACCAAATGTATCGACTGACTTCTCAGAAGCGCTGATGTAATTGCCGGATGCATCGCGGATACCTTCTGATACGGCAATGATAACGTTATTGCGTTCAAACAGCATACGTTTTACATCTAACAGGAAGTCGTCTGTATCAAACGGAACTTCCGGAAGATAAATCAAATGTGGAGCGGAATTATATCCGTTTCTTGCAAGAGCAGCGGCAGCGGTCAGCCATCCTGCGTCACGTCCCATGATCTCAATGATCGTAACACTCTTGACAGCGTAAATAAAAGTGTCATGGGCAATCTCTAAAACGGAGGAAGCAATGTATTTTGCAGCGGAACCAAAACCAGGAGTGTGGTCTGTCTCACACAGATCGTTGTCAATCGTTTTTGGAATGCCGATAATGCGGACATCGCTGCCGATTTTTTTGCCGTATTCGGATAATTTTAAAACGGTGTCCATAGAATCATTTCCACCGATATAGAAGAATGCTCCGACATTGTATAATTCAAACTGTTTGAAGATAAAAACATATGAGGAATCATCATCCAGGTAGTCTGGCAGTTTATGACGGCAGGAACCTAAATACATCGCCGGTGTTGTTTCCAGACGATCCAGATATGCCGGATTTTCATTCATAATTTCTGTCAGATTTAATAAATCATTGTTTAAGATGCCAAGGATTCCGTTTACAGATCCGTAGACAGTCTCATACTGCTCAGATGCCATGACTCCACGGATCACACCTGCAAGGCTGGCGTTAATTGCAACTGTCGGTCCACCGGACTGTGCGACCATTACATTTTTTAAACTCATAGTTTACTCCTTAATAATTCATTAACTTTTGTTAAAAATAGTATCCATTTCTTTTTCTTTTGTTATAATGAAAAATATGGAATTTTTATAAAATTTCTTTTTGACTGCTATATAATAGCGGAAAATAACGTGTTTAGCAAGAGGTAGCAGGTGTGAAATGTGATTTATGTCCAAGAAAATGCCTTGTAGACCGGAAAAAAGGTGAAAAAGGAATCTGTGGACAGACAGAAAATTTAAAAGTTGCGAGGGCAGCACTTCATTTTTGGGAGGAACCGTGCATTTCTGGGGATGCGGGATCGGGAGCTGTATTTTTTTCCGGGTGTCCGTTACATTGTGTATTCTGTCAGAATGAGAATATCGCAAATGGAACGGTGGGAAAAGAAATCTCTCTGGAACGGCTTGTGGATATTTTTCTCGAATTGCAGGAAAAAGAGGCGAACAATATCAATCTGGTTACACCGGGACATTTTGTGCCACAGATTGTGAAGGCTCTGGATCAGGCAAAAAAAGAAGGACTTACGCTTCCGGTTGTATACAATACAAGCAGTTATGAGACGGTTGACACGATCAGAATGTTAGATGGGTATGTCGATATTTATCTGCCGGATTTTAAATATATGAGCCCGGTTTTGAGTAAAAAGTATTCCCACGCTCCGGATTATGCACAGGTTGCAAAGGCAGCGATCGCAGAGATGGTACGGCAGACAGGAAAGGCTGTGTTTGTGAATGGAGATGAAGATAACCTTATTTTAAGGGGAACGATTGTAAGACATCTGACACTGCCCGGCTGTATGGAGGATTCCATGCAGATTTTAAAATATCTGCATGAAACTTACGGAGATATGATTTATATCAGTATCATGAATCAGTTCACCCCACTTTCCAATCTGGAAAAGTATCCGGAATTAAATCGCAGGATTACCGATGAGGAATATGAGACACTGGTGGATTATGCGATCGATATCGGAATAGAAAATGGTTTTATTCAGGAAGGGGACACAGCGGAAGAGAGTTTTATCCCGGCCTTTGACTGTGAGGGCGTGTAATCTTGAAAATAAGAACAATATTTTCCGGTGGAAAAAATTTCCAAAAAAATAAGGAAAATTATATTTACATAATATGGGAAAATGCTATAATTAGTTTCGCATGATTACAAAGAAGGAATAGCAGCGAAATTGCTGCAGACAGATTCTTTCTCATAATAGAGTGAACTACGAAAATTTACTATAAGTAATTGGAAATGCAGACGAGGAGGAGACGAGAATGAATTTTCTAAATTTAGTTCAGGGCGCAGCCGGAAAGGTAAAAGGTGTTGCGACTTTGCTTAGCGGACTGACAAAGACACAGGCGATCATAGCAGGTGTAGCCACCGTGACAGCAGTTGGCGGTGTCGGAACAGGAGGATATTTTTTATATGACCATTTTCATCAGCCGGAACCAATTGTGGCAGATGTTGTGATAAGTACAGAGGTGGCAGAGGAAGAGGAGCCGACGGAAGAAGTTGTGGCAGTCGAAGAAGTTGTCACAGAAGAGACAGAGGCGGCAGAACCGGAAACCGTTACATTGGTCGGAAGTTCTATTGAGAAGGATTTAAAAATCAAGATTCAGGATTCTTCTTCAAAGAATGTGAAAGGACAGCCTTTTGAGATTACAATCAAGGCAGACAAGAAGAAGGCAAAAGCAGCTACATATTCGGATGATGATAAAGATGGCATTATTTACATTAAAAGTATTGATGCCGGAAAATATGATGTTTCATTAAATGAGATTGACGGATATATCTCAAAAGAAACTTCTTACAAATTAACGGTTAAGGATAAGATTGAATACACCAAGGTAGATGTCAAAGACGAGATTAAATCCGCAGCAGAAGTAGCACCGGCAGAGGATGCAGAGGTAGACAATGTTGAGGTGGAGGCTGTTATTCAGGATACAGTGGAAACGGTTGACAGCACTTGTACGCCAACCAAAGTCGGAGCAGGAGATGTGGATACTTCCAATTTCCCTACTGCTTCCGTTGGTGGATCAACAAAAGTGGACATTGCGCAGGCAGCAGTGACGGCTTCCGCGAAACGTGTGGGATACCATGCATCGGCGGATGTGTCAAAAGAACCCACCACATCATCCGAGACATCATCGGAAACACCAAAATCATCAGAAACAACAACACCAAAATCATCGGAAACGACAACACCGAGTGAAGGCAGTTCGGAAACTACTGGTGGTCAGGGAACTGGCAGTGGTCAGAATAATGGTTCTGGAAATAGTGGAAGTGGTGAGAGTACAGGTGGTCAGCAGGGAGCATCTGGTGGAAACAGTAGCCAGAATGGAGCATCTGGAGACAAAACAGATGGTACAGAGACAAAGCCGGATGATACGAAAACAGATAAATATGAAATTACCATTGTCCATATGTTTTATAAAAACGATGGAAAAACAAAAGCAGACAAAGCAGATGAAAAAGAGACAGTAACGGTTGCAAAGGATGCGAAAACGGTGTCATCTGCAAAAACATATGACGGATATAAAGCTTCCAATGGTACAACCCTTACGATTCAGGATGGTGCAAAAGAATATACCATCATGTGGGTTGCAACAGCAGCAGATAAGGCTACTTATAAGGTAACACATAATTTCTTTCAGGCTGATGGAAAGACCAAAGCAGAAGAATCCAAAAGTGAAGATATCACAGTAGATGCTACTGCTACTGAGATACAGGCATCTTCTTATGAAGCACAGGGATATAAACTGGCAGAAGGTTCCACGAAGATCAAAGTGGCAGCAGGCACAACAGCATACACATTAAACTGGGTAAAAGCTGCAGCTGCAGCCAGTGCATCTGTCACAGTACCACAGACGGCAGCTTTATATAACAGCACCATTAATAATGCAAATACAATTGGTCTCACAGCAACATTGACAGACGCAGGCAATATTATCACAAATATTACATGGGCTAGCAGCAACGAAAAAGTTGTAAAGGTATCCAATGGAGCGAAAACAGGATGTACACTGACAGCAGTTGGAAAAGGAAGTGCGACAGTTACAGGTACGATCACTTACTTATCCAAACCAGGAGATACAAAGACAACTGCAAATGACAAAAAAATCACCTGTACTGTTACAGTGAACGACTTCACTGGAAACACAACAACGCAGTTAAAAGATAAATCCGGTAGATTACTTTACAAAGATTCCGAGTGCAAAAAACCTGCAACCGTAGCAGATTACAATGCAAACGGAACTTACTACACCGAGCCGGTTTACACTGGATGGCAGACCATTGATGGAAAAGTATATTACTATACCAGCAACCATCAGCGTGTAACAGGAAGTCAGGTGATCAGCGGTATCTCTTACAACTTCGGAAGTGATGGAGCATTACAGCAGGGTTCCGGAAAGAACGGTATTGATGTATCCAGCCATCAGGGAAATATTGACTGGGCATCTGTAAAGGCAGCAGGTATCAATTTTGCAATTATCCGTGTCGGTTACCGCGGATCACAGACAGGAGCATTGGTAGAGGATTCCTGCTTCAAGAAAAATATTCAGGGTGCAACTGCAAACGGCATTAACGTTGGTGTTTACTTCTTCACACAGGCTACAACTGAGGCAGAAGCTGTTGAGGAGGCAAGTATGGCATTGACATTATGCTCAGGCTATAATCTTTCTTACCCGATCTTTGTCGATACAGAGAACGGAAGCGGAGCAGCCCGTGCCAACGGATTAGATAAAGGCACCAGAACAGCATGCGTGGCTGCGTTCTGTAAGACCATTGCAAACGGTGGAAGAAAAGCAGGTGTTTACGCAAGCAAGAGCTGGTACAACAATAAAATTGATGCATCTGCATTCAGTAACTACTTTATCTGGGTTGCACAGTACAACACAACCTGCAATTACAAAGGAAAATATAACATGTGGCAGTACTCATCTAAGGGAAGTGTTCCTGGAATCAAGGGAAATGTCGATGTAAATATTGCATATTAATTTATGGGTTTTAAAGGGATGACCGGTATCTGTTCAGATACCGGTTGTTTTGCGCATAACAGTCAATAAGGAGAACAGGTTTGCCATATTATAATAAGAAAGAGTATCCAAAACAGATATGGGTGTCGCAGATACCGGAGCGGGAAGTTTCTTTGTTAAGAGAAAATCTTGCAGGAATAAAACAAACTACATTTGTATTAATAAAAAAAGAGGAAGCCTTTCATCAGCTGTCAGAGAAGCGGGGCAGAGATATCATTTTTCTGTCTTCGAATCAGTCTCTTTTAGACCTTGCCAGAGATGTGGACGTCCCGGCGATTGCCTATCAGAAACCGGAAATGGATACATTTCTTCATGCCGATATGGTCGTTGAGGGGTTCGAGGAAGTCGATATGATTTTTTTACAGCGCGTGTATGAGAGACATTTCAACATTCCATGGACGATTCTGGAGACGAAACGCTGTATTGTGAGAGAATTGGAGCTTTCTGATATGGACGACCTTTTTTCCATGTATGCAGAACCCGGAATGACCGATTATATGGAGGGGTTATATGAATATGAGGAAGAACTGGAATATCAGAAAGCCTATATCGAAAATATGTATCGTTTTTATGGATATGGAATGTGGCTTGTTTTTGAGAAAAAAACGGGAACATTGATCGGCAGGGCTGGTGTGGAACACCGGGAAGAGTTAAATGGTGAGATGGAATTGGGATACGCGATCCGGACATCCTTTCAACATCAGGGATATGCATATGAAGTCTGTCAGGCAATCGTGCAATATGCAGGAGAAGAGCTGCAGGCACATCTTTTACATTGTCTGATTGAAAAAGGAAACGTTATTTCGGAAAAACTTGCCGTAAAATTAGGCTTTTCTTATTACGGTGACAGGGAAATAGACGGCACTCTGATGTCAGATTATCAGATAGAATGGTAATGGCAGCCCGGATGCAAAGTTTAAGCGTTGATTTTTGATAGAAAATAAAATATAATCATATATTATACACAAAAGCATAGATAAAAGTGGGTGATCTACATGGCAGAACTTTCATCAGAAGAATTAGAGAAAATCGTAAAAGAAGAGGACAATAGTATCAAACCAATGAAGGAGTTTGAGAGTCCCGAAAAATTATATCAGGAATTGATCGCCAGTGTCCGCAAGTATCATCCATCTACGGATATCAGTCTGATAGAGAAGGCATACAACATTGCATACGAGGCACATAAGGGGCAGGTAAGAAAATCGGGAGAACCGTATATCATCCATCCATTGTGCGTTGCGATTATTTTGGCAGAGTTAGAGCTTGATAAGGAGACGATCGTAGCGGGACTTTTGCATGATGTGGTGGAAGATACCGTTATGACCGATGAGGAGATCAGGCAGGAGTTTGGTGCAGAGGTTGCACTGCTGGTAGACGGTGTCACAAAATTAGGGCAGTTGTCCTACGATGCGGATAAGGTGGAAGTTCAGGCAGAGAATTTAAGAAAAATGTTCCTTGCCATGGCAAAGGATATCCGTGTGATCCTGATCAAACTGGCAGACCGCCTACATAATATGCGGACACTGAAATACATGACGCCGGAGAAACAGAAGGAAAAAGCGCGAGAGACAATGGATATTTATGCGCCGATCGCCCAGCGCCTTGGTATTTCCAAAATTAAGATCGAATTAGACGATCTGTCTTTAAAATATTTAGAGCCGGAAGCATACTATGATCTGGTTCATCAGATCGCCCAGAGAAAAAGTGTCAGGGATGATTATGTCCAGAGCCTTGTGGAAGAGGTAAAAAAACATATCCACGAAGCCGGAATTCCGGCGCAGATTGATGGGCGGGCAAAGCACTTTTTCAGTATTTATAAGAAAATGAAGAATCAGGATAAAACGCTGGATCAGATTTATGATCTGTTTGCGATCCGTATTATCGTGGATTCCGTAAAAGACTGTTATGCGGCACTTGGGGTCATCCATGAGATGTATAAACCGATCCCTGGCCGGTTCAAAGATTACATTGCCATGCCAAAACCGAACATGTATCAGTCACTTCACACGACACTGATCGGACCGACCGGACAGCCGTTCGAGATCCAGATCCGTACCTATGAGATGCACCGCACTGCTGAGTACGGTATCGCCGCTCACTGGAAATACAAAGAGGCAAGCAATAATGGCGGTGCTGCAGCACCAATGACCGTTACCGAGGAAGAGAAGTTAAGCTGGCTGAGACAGATTTTAGAGTGGCAGAGGGATATGTCCGATAACAAGGAGTTCATGAGCCTGTTAAAAAGCGATCTCGATCTGTTTTCTGATACGGTTTTCTGCTTCACACCGACAGGAGATGTAAAAAACCTGCCAAACGGTTCTACGCCAATTGATTTTGCGTACAGCATCCATTCGGCGGTCGGAAACAAAATGATCGGAGCCAAAGTCAACGGAAAGCTTGTTCCGATTGATTATGTGATCCAGAATGGTGACCGGATCGAGGTATTGACTTCTCAGAATTCCAAGGGACCGAGCCGTGACTGGCTGAATATTGTAAAGAGCAC
>OIZP01001369.1_pt1 | contig 12658 bp, 10 predicted proteins | sample 1588531 | NCBI WGS metagenome assembly OIZP01 (sample SAMN03283283) | human gut metagenome | biome: human-associated habitat; material: feces | host: Homo sapiens | place: Peru | collected 2012 | reverse complement strand
GGCGGGAAGACGAGCCATACCGCGCTCTTGGCACAAAGTTTAAATTTACCCGCCGTGGTCGGGCTGTCAACCGCTTCCAAAGATGTAAAAAACGGCGACACCCTGATTATTGACGGGGAAAACGGCCTTTTGGTTATCAATCCGGACCGCTACACACTAGCCAATTACCGCAAAATCCAACGCGAAATAAAAAAGACAGATGCGCTTTTAAAAACCATTAACCACCTGCCTGTCATCACGCAGGACGGACGCGGGGTAAAACTCTACGTCAATTACGACCCGCGCACCGATAACAAAGAAAACAAGCGTTTAATTACCGACGGTTTAGGTCTGTTACGCACGGAATTTTTGTATATGAATACACCCACGCCGCCTACCGAGGACGACCAATACCGTATGTATTTGGCGGTTTTAAAACGCTTTGATATGCGCCCTACGGCTATCCGGCTGGCGGACCTGGGCGCGGATAAAATGCCCGATTTTCCGTTAGATGAATTTGATAAAGACGCCAACCCCTTTATGGGCTGCCGCGGCATCCGTTTATTTTTAAAGAACCCGGAGTTACTTTATACACAATTGCGCGCCATCGTACGAACGGCCTGCGAAGTGCCGGCGCAAGTAAAAATAATGATTCCAATGGTCTCTACGGTAGAGGAGGTCCGCCACGTCCGCAAAGCCTTTAACGAGGTATTAAAAGAGTTGGAATCCAAAGGCAAAAAACCTTTAAACCGAGTGGCCTTGGGCGCAATGATTGAGGTCCCCGCAGCGGCAATTGCCTTGGATGGAATGATTGGGGAACTGGATTTTATTTCCATTGGCACTAATGACTTGATACAATATCTAATAGCGGTGGACCGCGTGAACCAGGAAGTCGCCCATATGTACGACCCCTGCCACCCTGCCGTGGCGCGTACGATAAACCAAATTATCCAAACCGCCCATAAACGTAACAAACGGGTTTGCATCTGCGGGGAAATCGCCGCCGATTCCCGTATGTTGCCTGTATTATTGGGCCTGGGGGTAGATGCTCTTTCCGTCACGCCGCGTATGTATCTGCGCGTAAAAAACAACATACGCAATTTAAATTTTGAAAACTGTTCCGATTTGGCCCAAGCCGCCCTGTTAATGGGCAGTTCGGCTGAAATCCGGCAATTAATTGATAATAACAAAAATGAAGATTCGTAACTTTTCTATCGTGGCCCATATTGACCACGGCAAGACAACCCTATCCGACCGCATTTTGGAGGATACCGGCACCGTGCCGAAGCGTAAAATGCAAGCCCAACTGCTAGACGGTATGGACTTGGAACGCGAGCGCGGGATTACCATTAAAGCAAAAGCGGTACGCATTTTATACAAAGATTATATTTTAAATCTTATTGACACCCCCGGTCACGTAGATTTTTCCTATGAGGTCGCCCGCTCCCTGCGCGCCTGTGAGGGGGTTTTACTGTTGGTAGATGCTTCGCAAGGGGTGGAAGCGCAGACCGTGGCGCACGCGCATTTGGCGCAAAGTCTGGGGCTAAAAATTATCCCGGTAATGAACAAGGTGGACTTGTCCCAATCCGATGCGGACACCTCAGAAGAACAATTATGGGATATTTTAAAAGAGCCGATTGAAGCCGAGCGCGTCAGCGCAAAAACAGGGATGGGAATAGAACACCTGTTGGACCGTATTATTACCGATATTCCCGCTCCGCAGGGCGACCCGAACGATCCCTTGCGCGCACTTATTTTTGACTCGTATTACGACCCGTTCCGCGGTGTAATTATGTATGTGCGCATTGTGGACGGAACCGTCAAGCCGGGCCAAATTATCAAATTTATGTCCTCCGGCACAACCTATAAAATTGAAGAACTGGGCTATATGACGCCCAAGCAACTGCATAAAGACAAAGAACTTTCCGCAGGAGAAGTAGGCTATTTGGTAGCCGGCATTAAGGACATACACCAGGTAAAAGTGGGCGATACCGTTACATTAGCCGAACGCCCCGCAGACAAAGCACTCCCCGGCTATGCCGACGCCAAGCCTGTGGTGTTTGCCAGTATCTTCCCGGTGGAAACAACGGATTTTCCGCTCCTGCGTAAGGCCCTTGAAAAACTAAATCTTTCCGACTCGTCCTTCCACTACCAGAGCGAAACCTCCAAGGCGTTGGGTTTTGGGTTCCGCTTGGGCTTTATGGGCATTTTGCACATTGAAATTGTAAAGGAGCGGTTGGAACGTGAATTTAATTTATCCCTGATTGCCACCAGCCCCAACGTGGTGTATCACGTTAAATTTACCCCGCGCAAATCGCACCCGCAAGAACTGTCTGCCCTGCCGGATGCGCCGGACGATCCAGGCTATAAAATCATTGATAACCCGGCCAACTTTCCACCATACGGCGATATCATTGATATCAAAGAACCCGTTATCCACATTACTATCGTTACCCCGGTGGAATTTATGGACGGAGTGATGACCCTGCTGAAAGAAAAACGCGGTACTTTTATGAGTATGGACCATTTGTCCAACCAACGCGTAATCATCAAGTACGAAATGCCAATGGGTGAAATGGTTATAGACTTTTACAATAAGTTGAAATCCGTTTCCAAAGGCTACGCCTCCTTTGATTATGAGGTTGCCGGCTTCCGCAGTTCCGATGTGGTATTAATGGAAATTCTGCTCCACGGTACGGCGGTAGATGCGCTCTCCGTCGTGGTACACAAAGATAAAGCCGCAACTATGGGCCGTGCCTTATGCGCCAAATTAAAGGAACTTATCGGCCGCCAACAGTTTGAGGTTGCCGTACAGGCCGCTATCAACGGAAAAGTGATTGCCCGCGAGACGATTCCCGCCTTCCGCAAAGACGTTATCGCCAAGTGTTACGGCGGCGATATTTCCCGCAAACGTAAATTGCTGGAAAAACAGAAGGAAGGTAAAAAGCGTATGAAGTCTATCGGCAGTTTGAATATTCCGCAAGAAGCCTTTGTGGCTATGCTCAAAATTGACGAAGAATAGGCCTTCCAGGCCGCACCTTGCAGTCCGCCGATTAGCCGCACGCTTACGATTACTCGGGCGACACCTTTTTGTAGTGTCGCCTTGTTTTTCTGCACCTGATTAGGACTTTACACGAATAAAGCCGCCTAATTTGCTAAAATAATACATATGATTTTAGAAGGACGCACCTTAGCCGCTCAAATCCGCCAGCCCTTACCCCAAAGGGCCGAAGTTGCGCGCCAAAAATTAGGCCGTCCGGTATGTTTGCGGGCGATTGGCTCCACCGAAGATTACGGGGCGTATGTGTACCTGAAAAAAGAGGTCGCCGCCGCCCAAGAATTAGGTGTAGATACAAAAGTTTTTGAGGTAGATAACCAAACCCCGGCAGCAGAGTTTTTAGCCTTGGTCAAAAATTTATCTGCCGATAAAAATGTAGATGCGATTTTAATTCCGCGTCCGCTTCCCGCGCATTTGGCCGCCACCCCCTATGCCGATTTATTGGCCCCGCAAAAAGATATTGACGGTATGTCCAACATCAACGCGGGAAATTTGTTTCTGTGCAAAACGTGGCCGGAAATTTTAGCCTTAAAAGGCTTTGCCCCGTGTACGGCTATGGCGGTTATCCGCTTGCTGGAATATCATCAAATTCCCTTGGCGGGGGCCGAAGCGGCTGTCATTGGGCGTTCCAGTACCGTGGGCAGACCGCTGGCGCATTTGCTCACTTGCAAAAATGCAACCGTAAAAATTTGCCACACCAAAACCGATTTGCCGCGCGCCCTAAAAGATGCTGATTTAGTCTGCTCCGCCGCAGGCAAACCCGGCCTGTTGCAGGCAGATTGGCTGCGCCCCGGAGCGGTGGTCATTGACATTTCAACCAACTGGGCAGACGGCCGCTTGTGCGGAGATGCCAGCCCGGCGCAGTTGGAAGCGCGCGGGGTATCCTACTCGCCGGTTCCCGGCGGGGTCGGCCCGGTAACGCTTGCAGTTTTACTGGAAAACATTGTACTATCTGGGGAAAGGAAAATTTAAGGAGACTATATGAAAAAACTTTCTATTTGTCTGATTTTTGTTTTGTGTGCGGGCCTTATGGCGGCGTGCAACACCAACCAAAAAAAGAAGGAAAAATACAACCGTAAAATTTATTTGACGGAAGAAGATTATATGGAAGATTTATCCCAGGAAGCGGGCAAGGAACGCCGCGAAACCGCCCCGAACATTGAGTCCGAATATATCTTTAATGTCGGGCCGGAGCAAGATAAAACCATTTATTTCTTTGACGACCGCCAACAGCCCAAGGTTCCGGGCCAACCCAGCGCGGCGGACTACAAAAAGGAAAAACGCTTGTGGAACAAACCCAAACGCTACACGCCCGAAGAGTATTACGGTATGCAAGGCTCATCAGAAACCTCCACCGAGGACACGAGCAACTCCTACGGCTACGATTATTAAAATTAGGCTTATACAAAAACCGCCCCGAAAAAACGGGGCGGTTTTTTTAGGCAGAAAAAGGCCGACCGCCTGCTTATATTGTGAGGGCTCTTGCTTGTTACTTTACAAACGCCCCAATGCAATCGGTAAAAATGCCGTCTGCGCCCGCCTCCGCCAAACGGGTGGCAAGCAACGGGTCGTTTACCGTATATAAGTAAACTTTCAGGCCGTTTTCGTGGCACGCGTGGGCAATTTGCGGGGTAAAGCGCGTATAATTCATATGCACGCTTTCCGCTCCCAGCGCAAGGGCCTTGGAAACGTCAAAAAACCGCGTCAACAGGCCGATACGAGCGTTTTTATCCAATTTGTGCAACCGTACAAGGGTGTCATAATCAAAACTGGAAAACAGCGTTTTTGGCAAAATATCCGGGGCCGCTTGGTGCAGACACGATAGTACAGCGGTTTCCAACCCGGGGTAGCGGTTATTATCGTTTTTAAGTTCAATATTCAGGCACGAGAGTTGCGGGCGCACCACAGGCAAAACCTCTTGCAACTGCGGTACAAAAACACTTTCTTTGGTTAGCCGGTTTATCAGCGGATAGTTTTTAAGGTCCGCCACGGCCAATGCTCCCAACAAGGCATCCTCTCCCGCGGTGGAGAGTAAAGAATAATCGTGGTGGACGAGCAAAGCGCCGTCTTTTGACAAATGCACGTCCAACTCGTAGCGGGTGGCACCGAGTTCCCGCGCACGGGAAAAAGCGGATAAAGTATTTTGAACGCGCTCTTGCGACGCGCCGCGATGCGCAAAATAAAGCATACTTGTAGTGTAAAAAATACAGGGATTTTATGCAAGCGATAGAAAAGCCCCTCCGTTTTTAGCGGAGGGGCTAAAAATTACACTTAACTTTTAATTATTGGCTACGCAAGTAAGCACTTTGCCTGTGCCGGAGGCATTATTGGAAGATTTTCCACACCCACCACTATATGTATAATAGCCATTAGCGCACCCATTATCTGTTTTGGAAATCAAACATTTATAGGAGCAGGAGCCAGACCCAGGAGTACAATTTTTATCACAAAGGGATTGATAATCAGAACTGTAACAATTAGGCATAGAACCGCCAGAATATCTATACATTTGCCCACCAATTACCGTACCGCCCTTCCACCACAAATACCGTGCAGACGATGTGCCAGTTTTAGGCGACAGTTCCAAATATCCCCCTTTATAAAAAGTATAAGAATTTACTGCCACACCAGAACAAGCCCGGTCACATCCTTGCGAGCCATTAAAATCCCCCCCATAATAGCAATGATTTGGGTCTGCCCCAGCCGTACCGCACTTTTTTCTTCCGTCAAAATCGCCCGGACAATAATGGCAATCTACTAACACTCCGACATTAATTACTTCCGGTTTAAACGTCCCCAAGCAGGCTCCGTTTTTAAGCACCATATTGCTCGGGCAAGTACACGTACAGGAATCGCTGTCCCAAGTGCCTTGCGTATGCACACAAGTAGGCTCCTTGGAATTATCACACCCGGGCGTTTTGCTTTTGAGCAAAAATGAGGTGTAGGTTTTGCCATTGGTTTTCTTGTTGCCGGAAGCATCATAATCACTCGCGTATTGGTTATCCCACCATAGTTCTTCCCCCAGGTTCGCTGAGTTTTGCGCACCCTTGGTAATTTTGGCGGTGCCGGAAATATCCATATTATCTGTTTTCCCACCCATTACGGCTACGTCGTTTCCGTAAATAGTATTTGCTACGTTACTCTTATGGAAATTCGTATCTTTAAAAGTAACATCATTCGCCATTACGCGCCCCGCCGTTACCATTCCGCCGTTTTCTATGCTCAGGTTTTCACCCAAACGGTATTCGGGCGTATTGATAGATCCCAAGGTTGTTCCGTTTTGGATATCTATTTGTTTTAAATACGCACCCGCCCCTTTGATGATAATATTCCCCACACTAGAACGCGTATTACAAAAGTTAAGATATCCGCTGCTGCTATCCCCATCTTTGCCCACACGCGTAACGTGTGTGGAGTCTGCCGCGTCCAAGTGAGCAAAGTTACCCACCGGGGCGGACATGGTGGTTACAAACTGCATCTGCTCCGCATTGACGGCTGTAAATAACAGCATACAGGCGGAGATAAGTGTGATTTTTTTCATTTTTTATCCTTGTACAAACGACCAAAACGGCCTTTTATACGCATTTTTATATACCGGATACATCCGGGTATATCCAACGCGAATTATCAAAATTTTAACAAAAAAAAAAAACGGAAACAACCCTTTTAGAAAGAAGTCCTGCGGACGGCTTACCTTTTCCTTCTTTTGATTAATGGCACCACACTGTTTTGGCAATGTCGCAACCTACGAAACAACACCAATAAATAAAACAAAGGCCGTCATAAAACTTGGGGCTATTCTGCTTTGCTTGTCATCCCCGAGGGGTTTGGTGCGTATCTTCTTCCTTCGTCATCCCCGAAGGGTTTGGCGGCCCGCAGGGTTCGGGGATCTGTCGTTTCGGAAGAGACCTGCAACGACAAACAGCAGATTCCCGACTACGGCACTCGGGAATGACAATAATAATAACAAAGGCCGCTCACCAAGAGCGGCCTTTTTACTAAAAACAACTATTTACTTTGCTAATACTTGGCCAGCCGACCTTACCAATGCAGGTTGGGTTCACGCGCGGCGGACACTTCATCAATGCGTTTGACGCATTGGGTATGCGGGGCATCTTTTACGACTTGCGGATTGGTTTTAATCTCGTCGTATATTTTATCCATTGCCGACACAAACGCATCCAACATTTGTTTACTTTCGGTTTCCGTCGGCTCTATCATCATTGCTTCCGGCACAATCAGCGGGAAGTAGATGGTCGGCGCGTAAAAACCGTAATCCAACAAACGCTTGGCGATATCGGAAGTATGGACACCGTTCATTTCTGCCGGATTTTGTGTCAGCACACACTCGTGCATACAAGGGCTGTCAAAAAAGGCATTGAACTTCCCCTTTAATGCCACGCGGATATAATTTGCCCCCAATACGGCATTTTCGGCAATTTCTTTAAGCGTTTTACCGTCAAACTGGCGCAAGTAGCAATATCCGCGCAAACATACAGCAATGTTCCCGTAAAAGGCTTTCATTTTACCCAAACTTTGAGGCATTTTGCCGGACAAAGTGTATCTTCCGTCTTTAAGTTCCACCGTCGGTTTAGGCAAGAACGGCGCCACGTGCGCCGCCGCGCCCACAGGGCCGGAGCCCGGGCCACCGCCGCCGTGCGGAGCGGCAAATGTTTTATGCAAGTTTAAGTGCATAATATCTACGCCGAAATCGGCGGGCTTGGCTAAACCGATTAAGGCGTTAAAATTCGCCCCGTCCATATAGAAAAGCGCACCCGCCTTATGTACCATATCGGCAATTTCGCGCACGTCTTTTTCAAAGAGACCCACCGTATTGGGAACGGTCAGCATTACGGCGGCGGTTTTGTCGGACAGGGCGGCCTTTAAGGCCTCTTTATCCACGCAGCCGTCGGAGCCGGACTTAATGTTCACCACCGTGTATCCCGCCATATGTGCCGTAGCAGGATTCGTGCCGTGGGCAGTATCGGGCACGATGACTTCTGTGCGTTTAAAATCTTTGCGGGCGTCGTGATAAGCGCGGGCCGTCATAATGCCCGTGAGTTCCCCGTGCGCGCCGGCCGCCGGCTGCAAGGTGAACGAGGCAAGCCCCGTAATTTCCTTTAAAAGTTCCTGCAAGTTGTACATCATTTCCAAGGTACCCTGCACCGCACTTTCCGGCGCAAACGGGTGGGCCGACGCAAAGGCCGGCAGGGCGGAAAGCACATCGTAAGCCTTGGGGTTATATTTCATTGTGCAGGAGCCAAGCGGATAAAACTCGCCGTCCAAGCAATAGTTCAGTTCCGACAGACGCGTAAAGTGGCGCACAGTTTCAAATTCGCTTATTTCGGGCAATTTGGGCGCACTTTTGCGCAAATATTCCGCCGGCAAATAATCAGCCGCGTGCTTTGTAACAGCGGCAAAACGCACCCCGCGGCGGCCCGGCTGGGATTTTTCAATAGATAACTGGCTATGTTGTAAAATTTCTTCCATATTAAATCCCCTTTAAAGCCATTTGATAGGCTTTTAAATCTGCCGCTGTTTTGGTTTCCGTAGCACACACCAAAAGGCAATTTTCCATCCCTTTCAGTCCGGCAAGCGCATAGCCTGCGCCAAGCCCCTTCTGCTCCAATTTGTTAATAATATCTTGGGCAGGAACCGGGCACTCCACCACAAACTCGTTAAAGAACGGGGCGGAATATTTCAGTTTAAAGCCGGGCACTTCGCTAATGAGGGCGGCTAATTCGTGTGCGCGCTCCAAATTCAGTTCGGCCACTTCCCGCAAGCCCTTGGGGCCAAGCAGCGTCAAATAAATAACCGCGTTTAACGCGCACAGAGCCTCGTTGGAGCAAATGTTAGAAGATGCCTTTTCGCGGCGGATATGCTGTTCGCGCGCCTGTAAGGTCAGCACGAAAGAGCGGCGGCCGTCTTTATCTTTGGCAATACCCACAATGCGCCCCGGCAGTTGGCGCATATATATTTTTTTTGCCGTCATAATGCCCAGCCCCGGCCCGCCGAAATTAACCGCGTTGCCCAAAGGCTGTCCCTCGGCTACGGCAAAATCAGCATTAAACGAGCCGGGAGTTTGCACCACACCGAGCGATACCGGGTGTACAAGCGCGACCAACAGCGCCCCCGCCTTATGCACCAAGTCGGAAACTTCCCCGGCACGTTCCAAACAACCGAAAAAGTTAGGTGTCTGCAACAAAAACACAGCCGTTTTGTCCGACAAGAGGACCTTTAAAGCCTCCAAATCCAATGTGCCGTTCTCCGCCAGGGGGGCTTCGGTTATGTGCACACCCGGCAAGTGGCGCACATAAGTATCAAGCACCTGTTTATAGTGCGGATGCAACGCAGAAGAAACAATAATTTCCTGACGGCCCGTAATACGAAGGCTCGCCAAAACGGCCTCCGCCGCGGCGGTAGCGCCGTCGTAATGGGACGCGGTGGCTACATCCATATCCATTAAGGCGCAAAGGCAACTTTGAAATTCATAAATCGTCTGCAAGGTGCCTTGGCTGGCCTCGGCCTGATAAGGCGTATAAGCGGTTAAAAATTCCCCGCGCGAAGAAAGGGCATTAACTGCGGCGGGAATAAAATGTTCATAGGCACCGGCGCCAATAAAATTTTTGAGCGGTTTATTTTTCTCCGCCAACGCGTGTATATGCGCGGTAAGTTCTTGCTCCGTAAGGGCTTGGGGCAAATTTAAGACGGGGTACAGCAACTCTTGCGGAATTTGCGCCAGCAACTCTTTTACGGACGAAACGCCGATTTTAGCCAGCATTTCTTTTTGATCCAATGGAGTATTTGGAATAAACATTGATGAGTCCTCTTGGTAAAATCCCCCGCTTGCCGCGGGGGATAAATAGTCCGGGCAACTGTTATTTGGCGAGGGTGGCTTTGTAAGCGTTTACGTCAAGTAAGTTGTCGTATTCGGCGGGATTGCTCATTTTAATTTTGAACAGCCAGCCGTTTCCGTGCGGTTCGCGGTTTACAAGAGCCGGGTCGCCTTCCAAGGCAGCATTGACTTCCACAATTTCCCCGCTGACAGGCGCATAAATTTCGCTGGCCGATTTAACAGATTCAATCACACAGCAATTTTGTCCGGCCGTAACCTTTTGGCCCACCTTGGGCAAATCTACAAATACGATATCGCTGATTTCTTCCTGCGCGTGGTTGCTGATACCCACCGTGGCTACGCCGTCTGCGGCGCAGGCCCACTCGTGCGTTTTAGCAAAGCGGCAATTTTCTTCGGTATGCATAATTAATTTCTCCTTAATTTAAACCCGGTTTTTATAAAAGGGTGTTTTGACGGTATCGGCTTTCACCCGTTTACCGTGAATTTCAATTTCCACTTCCGTCCCGGCCGTTACGTCCAAGGCCGCATAACCGACGGCAATGCCTTTAAATAAGGGCGAATATGTCCCGCTGGTCAGCGTGCCTTTTTCCTCCGCGCCCACAAATATTTTGCATCCCGCGCGGGGCACTCCGGCAGACTTTAACACAAAGGCCGTCAGTTTTTCTTTAAGCCCTTGCGCCTTCTGCGCGGCAAGAGCCTCTTTTCCTACAAAATTTTCTTTGGCTAATTTTACCACCCAACCGCAGTTGGCTTCGTACGGTGTGCGGGTTTGGTCCGCATCTGCTCCGTTAAGCAAGTACCCGGCTTCCAAGCGCAGCACATCACGCGCCCCCAAACCGCACGGAGTAACCCCGTGCGCGAGCAAGGCGGCCCACAGTTCTACAATTTTATTGTTGGGAAGCATAATTTCCACGCCGTCTTCCCCGGTGTATCCGGTGCGGGTCATATAACCGCGTGCGCCAAAAAGTTCAATTTCTTTAATGTGAAAGCGCGGCAAATCGGCGGCTCCGGCCACAACTTTGTCCGCCGTTTCTACGGCTTTGGGGCCTTGCAAAGCAATCATTGCCCAGTCAGCGCTTTCGTTGCGCACCGTAACATTAAAGTTTTTGGCCTGCTTAGTAAACCAAGCGAAATCGCCGTCAATACAGGCGGCATTTACCACCACTAAAAATTTTTCAGGAGTTAAGCAAAAGGAAATGGCATCATCAATAATCGTGCCTTTTTCCGTTAAAATATGGGAATAAGTACCCACTCCGGGGGTATTTTTTATATTGTTGCAGTTAATGTATTGCAAAAAGGGCCAAGCGTCTTTGCCTTCTACAAAAAACTGCCCCATATGGGAAACATCAAACATCCCGGCGGCTTCGCGCACGGCTTTATGTTCGGCCAATATGCCTTTAAACTGCACCGGCAGCAACCAACCGTGAAAGTCCACCATTTTTCCGCCGGCGGCTTCGCAAGCGGCGCAAAGCGGAGTAGTCTTTAAATCGGTATGAGTCATTACGCCTCCAAAAGTATATGTTCATTGTATAAAATTTAATCGTTTTTTATACAATATAAATATGGCAGATACGCAGAGTGTCGTAAGCGACGTAAAACTATTTATTGAACGGCTGAAAAAAGAATTGCCCGAAGTGTTCGGCAAGCAGGATTCGTCCGCCGCGGAGCAAACCGCTCCCGCAGGCGAAAACAAGGTGCTTTACAACGGCAATTTTTACGAGGCCCGTATGTACCTGACGCCCGACCAAGAGGAAGGCGTAGCGTTTGACGGGGAAATTTTCCACGTCTATTTACACACCAAAGAATCCGACCCGTCCGCGTTGGTTACGGTTTGGCTGCGCGAAAAAGCCAACGAAACCTTAAAAGATAAAACAAAAGAGTGGGCGGAAAAAATCGGGGTGGAATACAACAATATCGTTATTAAAGACCAACGCACCTGCTGGGCCAGTTGTTCGGGCAAAAAAAACATCAACTATTCTTACCGTATTATCAAAATGCCCCTGGCGGTACAAGACTACCTAATCGTACACGAACTGTGCCACCTGGTGCATATGAACCACGGGCAGGAATACTGGCAATTAGTGGCGCAATTTTGCCCCGACTACAAAAGCCACCGCCGTTGGTTAAACGACAACAAAGGCTCCATCTTTGCCGAGGTGGAACTGGCTTACCGCGAGCCACCCACAGACGAACCGCAAGAAAACAATCCGCAAAATTAGACAGTAAAAACCGCCGGTGCGAATTTCCGGCGGTTTTTATAGGAGACCTCCCACCCCTGGCTTGTGGGCCGGGAAGTAATGGTTACTTAAAGAGTATGGCAGACCCGTTATCGGGGCGGACAACCGTCAAAGAATCCTCACTTACGCCGCCAAAGAGCGACACGGGGAATTTGTTTGGAACCGAGTTCGCAAACGCCACCAGTTTACTGCGGAAGAACACAGGAGTACCGATTTTAAGAGACGGTTTCATACCCATAGCCCGGCGGGCACGCGGAGAAATTACCCCCCGATTCGTAAAAAACTGCGCAAGCATAGCCGCACCGTCATTAGAATACGTCTGTTGCAAAGATTTCCCCGCGGCAATATGGGCGATTTCCACTCCCTTCAAATCTTGTACAAGCGCGCGTTTTACATACAGGCGGGCAAATTCCCCCTGCACGCTTACGCTGTTAGCCGTACCCACGGCCTGTTTCCCGTTGGCAAAGCGGAGCGTAACCTTTTTCATTTGGTATCCGTCGCCCCCTTTAAAGCAAGCGGACAAGGTGG
>OIZP01001367.1_pt1 | contig 12680 bp, 10 predicted proteins | sample 1588531 | NCBI WGS metagenome assembly OIZP01 (sample SAMN03283283) | human gut metagenome | biome: human-associated habitat; material: feces | host: Homo sapiens | place: Peru | collected 2012 | reverse complement strand
CTGTGAAGGTAAGATCATCAGTTAAACCTATTTGCGAAAAGTGCAAAGTTATCAAGAGAAAAGGAAGCATCAGAATTATCTGTGAGAATCCAAAGCATAAGCAGAGACAGGGTTAATTAGTACAAATATTTGACCCTGTTATTTGTGCGTTTGGTTTATTAAACCTTTTTTCACATCATTATGTGCGGCTGCAGCGAGATATTTATCATCGCTGTTCATAATAAACAGAGGCATTCTGGTTTCATATTATAATACCGAGTGATATGGAACAAAATGCAAATATGGGAGCGCATATGGCTACACACATTTCAGGACGTGCAACCGTAGCTGTAGATGCATATGTGTTTCGGAGAGTATACATCAAGTTGCAGATGTATCGTTACTATAGTAAATAACTAAAAATTATGGAGGTGTAAACACACATGGCTCGTATTGCAGGTGTAGATTTACCAAGAGAAAAACGTGTAGAAATCGGCTTAACTTACATCTACGGAATCGGAAGAGTAAGTGCAGACCGTATCCTTGAAGCAGCTAATGTTGATCCAAGCACTCGTGTTAGAGATCTTACAGATGACGAGGTTAAGAGAATCAGCGCTGTTATCGACGAGACAATGACAGTTGAAGGTGATTTAAGAAGAGAAATCGCTTTAAATATCAAGAGACTTCAGGAAATTGGATGCTATCGTGGTATCCGTCATAGAAAGGGACTTCCAGTTCGTGGTCAGAAGACAAAGACTAATGCAAGAACTCGCAAGGGTCCTAAGAGAACAGTAGCAAACAAGAAGAAATAATCACTTGGAAAATAAGTGAAAACGCCACTTGAACGTAGTGCGCGTTTAGTTCTGCGGACGAAGAAGCAGAGCTTCATTATAACTTAAATAAAGTTTAGAAAGTAGAAAGTAGGTTAGTTTAAATATGGCTAAGAATGTTGCAAAGAAAACAACTAAAAAGCGTGTAAAGAAAAACGTTGAACGCGGACAGGCACATATTCAGGCATCTTTCAATAACACAATCGTTACTTTAACAGATGCTGAAGGAAATGCTTTATCATGGGCAAGTGCCGGTGGTCTTGGATTTAGAGGTTCAAAGAAATCTACTCCATATGCTGCACAGATGGCAGCAGAAACAGCTACAAAGGCAGCTTTAATCCATGGATTAAAGACAGTTGACGTATTCGTTAAGGGACCAGGTTCAGGAAGAGAGGCAGCTATTCGTGCCCTTTCAGCATGTGGTCTTGAGGTTACATCAATCAGAGACGTTACTCCGGTACCTCACAATGGATGTCGTCCACCAAAACGTAGAAGAGTCTAATCAGGAGGTATAGATTAAAATGGCAGTTAATAAAGTACCTGTACTTAAGAGATGCAGATCACTTGGTTTAGAGCCAAGTTATTTAGGATATGATAAGAAGTCTAGAAGAAACCTTACAAGAGCAAACAGAAAGGTGTCTGAGTACGGACTTCAGTTAAGAGAAAAGCAGAAAGCTAAATTCATCTATGGTGTTTTAGAGAAGCCTTTCCGTAACTACTACAAGAAAGCAGATCAGATGAAAGGATTAACAGGTCTTAACCTTATGACAATCCTTGAGTCAAGAATTGACAACGTAATTTTCCGTCTTGGTTTCGCAAGAACAAGAAAAGAAGCTAGACAGATCGTTGATCACAAGTTCGTTACAGTAAACGGAAAAGTTGTTAACATCCCTTCATACCTTGTAAAGGCTGGCGATGTTATCGAAATTAAAGAGAGCAAAAAGAATACTCAGAGAATGAAAGATATCGTCGAGGTAGCTGGCGGAAGAATCGTTCCGGAGTGGTTAGACGTAGATGCTGAGAAATTACAGGGAACTGTAAAAGACTTACCTACACGTGAGCAGATTGATGTTCCTGTAGATGAGATGCTCATCGTCGAGTTATATTCTAAGTAAAATTAGGTTGATTTGCCGGGGATTTATTTCCCGGCTTATCCACTCTTTGATAACATATAACAACGATACCCGAGAAGGAGGGAATTTGAAGTGTTCGATTTTGAAAAACCAAAAATTGAAATCGCAGAAATTTCAGAAGACAAGACATATGGCAGATTTGTTGTAGAGCCATTAGAGAGAGGTTACGGTACAACACTTGGAAACTCTTTAAGACGTATCATGCTTTCTTCTTTACCGGGCGCTGCAGTAAGCCAGGTCAAGATTGATGGTGTTTTACATGAATTCAGCTCTATTCCTGGTGTTAAGGAAGATGTTACAGAAATCATCATGAATATCAAGAACCTTGCAATTCGCAATAATAGTTCTACAAATGAACCAAAGGTTGCATATATCGAATTCGAAGGTGAAGGCGTTGTTACAGCAGCCGATATTCAGGTTGATTCAGATATCGAGATTTTGAATCCTGAGTTAGAGATTGCACACTTGAATGGTGGAGCAGATTCTAAGCTTTACATGGAGCTTACAATCACTAACGGCAGAGGTTATGTCGGAGCAGAGAAGAACAAGAACGAGGATACACCAATCGGAGTTCTTGCTGTAGATTCAATCTACACTCCTGTTGAGCGTGTTAATCTTACTGTAGAGAATACCCGTGTAGGTCAGGTTACAGATTACGATAAGCTTACATTAGATGTATTTACAAATGGTACATTGGAGCCGGACGAGGCAGTCAGCCTTGCAGCTAAGGTGTTAAGTGAGCACTTAAATCTGTTCATCGATCTTTCAGAGGCAGCACAGCAGGTTGACGTTATGGTCGAGAAGGAAAACGATGCTCAGGAGAAGGTTCTTGAGATGAACATCGATGAGCTTGAGCTTTCAGTTCGTTCATACAACTGCTTAAAGCGTGCAGGAATCAACACTGTTGCAGAGCTTATCAATAGAACACCTGAGGACATGATGAAGGTTCGTAACCTTGGTCGCAAGTCTTTAGAGGAAGTTTTAGCAAAATTAAAAGAATTAGGTTTAGAGTTAAATCAGACTGAGGAATAATTCATTCGAATAATCCTTGCACTGATTCTTCTAAATAAATTAGTCATATATAAATTTTAAATATCATATTTATGTTTATGTGTGACAAAACTCATAGCGGCAGGGCCAGTAAGACCAAAGAGCGTGACCATGTCTGATACATGAGTGGCAACTGATTTGAGCATTTGCTTTTTGAAATAAGGCAAAGCTTTATCACAACAAGATACGATGTCTGGCAGTAAGACCGAAGAGCGTGACCGGATGTCCCACAAATGGAGGAAATTAAAATGGCAAAATATCGTAAGTTAAGCAGAACATCAAGCCAGAGAAAGGCTTTACTCAGAGGTCAGGTTACACAGCTTCTTGTTAACGGAAAGATCGTTACTACAGAGGCTAAGGCTAAAGAGGTTCGTAAGATCGCTGAGGGTCTTATCGCATTAGCAGTAAAAGAAAAAGACAACTTCGAAGAGGTTACTGTAACAGCTAAGGTTGCTCGCAAGGACAAAGATGGCAAGAGAGTAAAAGAGGTTGTAGACGGAAAGAAAGTTACTGTTTATGACGAAGTAGAGAAGAAGATCAAGAAGGATTCTGCTTCACGTCTTCATGCCAGAAGACAGATGCTCAAGGTTCTTTACACAGCTAAAGAGTCTGACGGCACAAAGAAGGGAACAAAGACTATCGATGTAACAAACAAGTTATTCGATGAGATCGCTCCTAAGTATGCTGATCGTAACGGTGGTTACACAAGAATCGTTAAGATTGGACAGCGTAAAGGTGACGGAGCTTTAGAGGTTCTCCTTGAGTTAGTTTAATATTTAATCGGTATAAATCTTAGACTAAATAAAACCAGAGATTTGAGTGGATGACACTCACTTCTCTGGTTTTTTATATTACTAAGATAATTATTCAAACTATTGAGAAAAACTGATGCGTCTTATTTGCATGTATAGTTCGACTGCCTTTGGTTTGAATTCGTAACTGTAACGCATAAAAATACCCCTTTCACTGGATATCCAGTAAGAGGGGTATATATTAATTTCACACTGCTTTTCGATTAATACGATTAATTATTTATTCTTTGCCGCAGCCTGCTCGTCATTGTACTTCTGAACACACTTCTTGATTCTGTCATATGGTGAGAGAAGATCACTGATAGAACAGTCGTGGTTTAATGTATCAATGAGGTATGCAATGTATTTGCTCATGTCACAGCTGATATAGTACTCCTTAGAGAGAAGCTCCGGTGACTGGTAGATAAGGTTTGTTGTAACTACTCTGTAGATGAGACCCTCCTCGTAAGCCTTGTCAAATGAAGCAAAGCCGTTTGTAAAGAGACCGAATGTAGAAACAACAAAGATTCTGTTAGCTTTACGCTTCTTGAGCTCTCTTGCTGTATCTATCATACTCTCGCCGGAAGAAATCATATCATCGATGATAAGAACATCCTTACCCTCCACATTTGTTCCGAGGAACTCATGAGCTACGATAGGGTTACGTCCGTCAACGATACGGCTGTAATCACGACGTTTGTAGAACATACCCATGTCTACTCCGAGTACGTTTGCAAGGTAGATAGCACGGTTTGTAGCGCCCTCATCAGGAGAGATAATCATAAGATGGTCAGCATCAATAGTGATATCCTTTACGTTCTTTAAGATGCCCTTAATGAACTGGTAAGAAGGCATTACATTCTCAAAGCCGTTCAGAGGAATAGCATTTACCACACGAGGGTCATGAGCATCGAAGGTGATGATATTGTCTACACCCATGTTGATAAGCTCCTGAAGAGCTAATGGACAGTCAAGAGACTCACGGCCTGTACGTCTGTGCTGACGGCTCTCATAAAGGAAAGGCATGATAACTGTGATTCTTCTTGCTTTTCCGCCGGCTGCAGCGATAACACGCTTTAAGTCTGCGTAGTGGTCATCAGGTGACATGTGGTTTGTCTGACCGCATACTGTGTAGGTAAGACTGTAGTTTGTTACATCTACCATGATGTACAGATCATAACCACGAACTGACTGGTTGATAACACATTTAGCCTCGCCGGAACCGAATCTAGGTGTAGAAGGTTTGATAATGTAGCTGTTTTTGTAGTAGTCCTTGAAAGCACTCTCGTTAGCATGCTGGTGCTCTCTGTGCTCTCTCCAGCCCTGTAAGTATGCATCTACCTTCTGGGCAAGACCTATACAACTGTCGGTTGCAACAAGTCCAAGTGTACCGGTTGGCATAGTCTCCAAAATTCTCTCATCGTTTGGCATTGTTATTCCTCCATATAACCATATAATAAATAAACTAAATATATATAAAAAGCGCTATTTGGAAAGACGCTTTTTAATTCGTATGTCATCTCCGAAGAGCTTGATAAAACTATAATTGCTTGAAATTCTTGAAAGTGTTCTCTCGGAGTAAATCTCTGCTATCTGCTCCAAATTCAGATTAGTGGAAATAATAGTAGATTTCTGTCGCAGTATACGCTCATTTACACAAAGGAAAAGCTGTGATGTGGTAAATGAGTTGGAAAGCTCGGTTCCGAGATCGTCTATGATAAGTAAATCACAGTCGAATATATTCTGGTGCGCTACGATGGCATCTGCATCCTTTTCAAACACACCTTTGCTTAATATATCAAATAATTGGAATGCTGTAAAGTAAATTACGGAGTAACCTGCATCTAAAAGCTCTTTTGCAATGCAATTAGATAAAAAAGTCTTTCCGACACCGGTATTACCGTAGAAAAATATGTTTTTAGGTTTGTTTTCAAAATTGTCTATAAACTCATGACAGTTTGTCACTGCAAGCTTTGCTGTGGCAAGAGCAGACAGCCCTGTCGCAGGATTTTTCTGCTCATCTGAGTAATAATCAAATGAGAGCGTGGAAAAATTCTCACGAGACAAAATCTCCCTGATATTGGACTGCGAATAAACGGTATTGATAATAGCCTGCTTGAAGCAATGACATTTCTGGCCATCTATATACCCGGTATCATGGCAATCTGGACAGGTGTAAATAGGATCAAAATAATCGAGCGGATATCCGAGTGTGGATAGAAGAGCAGCACGCTCCTCCTTATAGTCCTCGATTGCAAGGCGTAAAGCGGCGAGAGCATTCTCATCACCATCCATGAGCCTGTAGGCCTGTCTGACAGATGCAGATGCAATCTCTGAGTCAATCTCCCTGAGGCGAGGCGCCTTGCGATAGGCTTCCTCAATACGCTTGTCATGTATGTATTTGTTCTGAAGCTGGCGTTTGTCGTAGCCTCGCATTATCTCATCATATTGAGCATTGGTAAGTGCCATATATCCTCCTTGGGATGTGTAAATCTAACTTGAAAAATCATACCGTAGAATTCAGAAACAGCTTCTCCAGCTTGTCGTAATCATTGTTTCGCTGATTGAAGTTGTTAAATTTATTCTTGGAACTTGAATTATTGCTTTTGGGTTTTGAGGAACCGTTTGCAGCATTTGTACTCTGTGATGAGCCGGTAGCAGAGGCTTTATTGGCCTTGGCAAAGTTGGCATCAAGCACTTCAACATCCTTTAATGTATGTACATCCTTTTTCCTCCAGTTCGCGAGTATCGAGTCTGTGTACTCGAAGCTTGGCTTCTGGATAGCTGAAATGGTTTTACTGCAGGCGGCCTTTACAAGCTCTATATCGAAACCGTATTCGCCGACCCATTTGTTTATTAGTGACACCTCAGAGTCAACCAGATTGCGGCCTGTGATGCCTAGAGCCTTCATTACAGAATAGTAAATCTGTGAGTGAGCGGCTGCATCGTCCTTTGCCTGGTCTACGGTCTTTATGCCGGCATCGGCCCAGCCGAGAGCGACCTTGTTCATGTAACGAAGGCTTGAATGTCCTTTGGTAATGCAGTACTCTACGAGATATTCTACCAGGTCGGTAGAAAAATGAAGCTCGTCCAGCCAGTAGAGCACCATATTGGTGTCTGTGGATGAGAGCGTATGCTTCAGATATGTCTCTATAATAAAGAAAAGCTCTGAAATGTCAGGATTCTTTCTAAACTCCTTAATCTCATCAAGTGTGTATTCCTTCTGTGAAGAAGCAGCTTTGTCAGGAGTCTGGCTCTTAAGCTTTTCCACAACAGAATCCTGCATCCGAATATTCACGGTAGAAATATTCTGTGCAGCATTATTAACCACGCTGTTTTGCAAATTATTTTGTGCAGCATTATTAACTACGCTGTTATGCAAATTATTCTGCGCGGCATTATCAGCCCCAGCGCTTTGTATATTACTCTGAGCAGCCTGCATACCGGATACAGAAAGACTGCAGAGGTTGATTCCCATAATCTGGCCATCAGCGCCGGTTTGCACCTGCAAAATGCCCTCAGAGGCCCAGTAATTGAGGGCACGTATGATGTCGGCTTCAGTATTGCTGAAATGATCGGCAATCTCTGAAATAGTTGCTATGCCTGCCCCGGAGCCTGTCGCACGGAGCAGATAAAGGTATACCTTGACAAACTCACCGTTTGCCTTTGGCATGTATTGATCTATAAAAATATCTGACACAGTAGTGAATGATGTTGCTATGTCACTGCTAATGTTTATCGCTGTCATATAAAAAACTCTCTTTCGCTTAACCTGTGAGCAATTATAGCACAATATTTTAACCGTGTGAAGATGGTAAAAGTGCTACAAGCCTTGTAAACTCGGGCTTTCCGAGTCTACAAAAAAATGTGGATAACGTGGATAACTGTGTAAAATAATTGAAAAATCAATGTATCACAGGGTATATAAGCTGTTGAAAATTATTTAAAAAATCCACACACAAAATGAGAGTTGTTAACATTTTGTATGTGGATAACGTGGATAACTTATTTCTTAAGCAGGTCTTCGCCGATTTCTACTACATTTCCGGCACCCATTGTTATCAACAGGTCACCGTTTACACAATTTTCTGATAAAAATTTCTCGATTTCCTCAAATGATGGGAAATAGTGCGCATTCACACCTTTTTCGAGCAATAAATCCAGGATATCCTTAGATGAGATACCATATGTGTTCTGCTCACGCGCAGCATAGATATCAGCAAGCACCACAACATCTGCCATTGAAAGAACATCGGCAAAATCATTTAAGAATGCCTTGGTTCTGGAATAGGTGTGTGGCTGGAAGCAAAGGACAAGCCTGTCATGTGGATATTTTTGTGCGGCTGTCAGTGTTGCGCGGATCTCGGTTGGATGGTGAGCGTAGTCATCAATGATTGTGACGCCGTTTACCTTGCCCTTGTACTGGAAACGTCTGTCAGCACCGCCAAATTTGTCAAGGCCTGTGAGGATAGACTCCGTATCTAGACCGAGTGTGGTGGATAAAGCTATGGCTGCGAGCGCATTGCTTACATTGTGAGCGCCCGGAACAGAGAGTTTTACGTCGAAAAGTGGACTACCCTGTCTCATAGCTGTAAAAGATGCACAAGCTTTATCGTCATAGGTTATATTTTCCGGATAGAAATCATATTTTGAATCAAAGCCATAGGTGATAATCTTCTGAGGAAGACCTGCGACAATCTCCTCATAGCGGTCAATCTCACCATTGATGATGGTAGCACCGCCTGCGAGAGTGTTTGATGCATACTCGTGGAAGGAATGTCTGATGTCGTTGATATCCTTGAAGAAATCCAGATGTTCAGCCTCAATATTTAAAATAATACTGTAGCGTGGTCTGAAATTCAAAAAGCTGTTTGTGTACTCACACGCCTCAGAGATGAAGTACTCTGAATCGCCCACACGCAGATTGCCGTGGATAGATGACAAAATACCTCCTACGGAAATGGTAGGATCCGTCTGAGCGGCGAGAAGAATCTCGCTGATCATGGATGTGGTGGTAGTCTTGCCGTGTGTGCCGGCTACAGCGATAGAATAATCGTAATTGTCCATAATCTGTCCGAGAAGCTCGGCTCTGGTAAGCATTGGAATACCGGCTGCCTTTGCTGCGGCAAACTCAGGATTGCTTTCGTGGATAGCAGCAGTGTAAACCACCAGGTTGATACCGGATGTGATATTGTCTGCGCTCTGGCCATATATGACTTTTATGCCCTTGGCAGCAAGAGTTTTTGTGAGGTCTGATTCCTTTGAATCGGAGCCGGAAATGGTAAAGCCTTCCTCATGCAGAATCTCTGCGAGACCGCTCATGCTGATACCGCCGATGCCTATGAAATGGATGTGTATTGGTTTGCTGAAATCTATTTTATACATTAATTTTACCTGCCTGATTTATTATAATTTATATTGTAACTATTAAGAATCGCTGAGAACAAAAAGCCGATGCGTCATGATTGCATGTAAGCAACGGATTTTCTTGTTCTGAATAGTTACTTTATATTAATTATACAACTAAATATAGTATTTGCAAAGGAAAAATAAGGTGAAAGCAGGCATGACTTTCAAATGATAAGAACCATAGCAGGTTAAACAGATATACGATAAATGGCACTTGTGCAAAATGTCGAAAAAAAAGAAAAATATTATTTGATTTTGTGAAAAATGTTGAAGTGATAATGCGGCTGTGGTATAATTTTTTTTATAAAAATAATTCATCCGGACCATATGAATTTGATGGGGTTAAAGTATATAGCAGTAACTGCAATTTATGCAGCAGCAACTATAATTTATATGGAAACAATTGTGATTTACTATAGAAGCATTACAGATACGGTTATTACAGAAACAAGTGGTGGGGACCGGATGGCACAACAAAAATTAGGACAGACGAGGAGTGATAACGTGATTAAGAAAGAAATGATAGCCATGCTTTTAGCAGGCGGTCAAGGCAGCAGACTTGGTGTTCTGACAGCGAACGTAGCAAAACCGGCAGTTTCGTTTGGTGGAAAATACAGAATCATAGATTTTCCGCTTAGCAACTGCATCAATTCAGGCATTGATACAGTGGGTGTACTTACACAGTATCAGCCACTCAGACTTAACAGCCACATCGGAATAGGTATTCCGTGGGACCTCGACAGGAATAATGGAGGAGTGGCAATACTGCCTCCTTATGAGAAGAGCGGCAACAGCGAGTGGTACACAGGTACAGCCAATGCAATCTACCAGAATATGAGGTATATAGACAGTTACAACCCGGACTATGTGTTGATACTGTCAGGAGACCATATTTACAAGATGGACTATGAGGTGATGCTTGATTTCCACAAGGAAAACAATGCAGATGTGACCATAGCAACCATGCCGGTGCCTATTGAGGAGGCCAGCCGATTTGGTATCGTCATAGCCGATGATGATAAGCACATCAATGCATTTGAGGAAAAGCCGGTTCATCCGCGCAGCAATCTCGCATCAATGGGCATTTACATATTCTCATGGCCGGTGCTAAAGGAAGCATTACTTGCACTAAAGGATCAGGAAAACTGTGATTTTGGCAAGCATGTCATACCATACTGCTTTGAAAACGACAGACGTATGTTTGCATACGAGTTCAACGGATACTGGAAGGACGTAGGTACACTGGGCTCATACTGGGAGGCAAATATGGAGCTTGTAGACCTCATTCCGGAGTTCAATTTGTACGAGGAGTACTGGAAGATTTACACAAAGAATGATGCGATCGAGCCACTCTATATAGCAAAAGGAGGCCATGTGGAGCGCAGCATCATGGGTGAGGGCTGTGAATGCTACGGACATGTGGAGCATTCTGTCATAGGTGCCAACGTCAAGATTGGAAGAGGCGCAGTAATACGTGATTCCATAATCATGCGTGACACAGAGATAGGCTCCAATGTCACGATAGACAAGTCCATCATCGCGGAAAACTGCAAGGTGGGCGACAATGTGACACTTGGCTTCGGACAGGAAAAACCAAACGTATTAAATGAGAGCATATACTCATTTGGGCTTGTCACTATAGGAGAAGATTCTGTGATACCGGACGGGGTAAAGATAGGCAAAAATACAGCAATCTCCGGTGTTACATACGAAGAGGATTACAAAGACGGTGTGCTTGAGGGCGGAGAAGTTATTATCAAGGCAGGTGACGGAAAATGAAGGCAATAGGAATAATTTTGGCCGGCGGCAACAATAATAGGATGAAGGAACTGACAGCAAAACGAGCAGTACCGGCCCTGCCGGTAGCAGGCAGCTTCAGAAGCATAGATTTTGCGCTCAGCAGCATGTCAAACTCACATATACAGACTGTCGCAGTACTGACCCAGTACAATGCACGCTCACTGAATGAGCATTTAAGCTCAGCAAAATGGTGGAATTTTGGCAGAAAGCAGGGAGGCTTATTCCTCTTTACACCTACAGTCACAGCGGACAACAGTGACTGGTACAGGGGCACGGCAGATGCGATGTATCAGAACATTGATTTTCTCAAGAGACGTCATGAGCCATATGTCATCATCAGCAGCGGTGACTGTGTATACAAGCTGGATTTCAACAGAGTGCTTGATTTTCACATCGAGAAAAAATCAGACATCACAGTGGTATGCAAGGACATGATGTACAACGACGATGTCAGCCGTTTTGGTGTGGTACGCATGGATGATGAGTCAAGAATCACAGAGTTTGATGAAAAGCCAATCGAGGCCTCATCCAACACTATTTCCACAGGTATCTATGTCATCAGGAGACGACAGCTCATAGAGCTTTTGGAGGCGGCAGCTGAGGAAAACAGATTCGATTTCGTAAATGATATCCTCGTGCGCTACAAAAATGTAAAGAAAATATATGGCTACAAGATAAATTCATACTGGAACAATATCGCCGATATTGATGCATACTTCAAGACCAATATGGATTTCTTAAGACCTGACATCAGAAGCTATTTCTTCAGGGAGGAGCCGACCATCTGCTCAAAGGTGGACGACCTGCCACCGGCCAAGTTTAATCCGGGCTCAGACATTTCAAACAGCCTTGTATCAAGTGGCTGTATCATAAACGGCAGCGTGGAGGATTCGGTGCTTTTCAAGCAGGTATTTGTGGGCAAAAACACCACCGTGAAGAACTGCGTGATACTCAATGACGTCTACATAGGTGACAATGTGCACCTCGAAAATTGCATCGTAGAGAGCCGTGGAACCATCAATCCAAACACCTGTTATTGTGGTGAGGATGGAGTCATGATAGTAAAAGAAAAAAATGTAAGATATGTAATTTAAAAACAAACCAGGGGGACAAAAATATGCAGATTACAGACATCAGAATTCGTAAGGTAGAAAAAGAGGGCAAGATGAAGGCGGTTGTGTCAATCACAATCGATGATGAATTCGTGGTACATGACATCAAGGTAATCGAAGGAGAAAAGGGACTTTTCATCGCCATGCCAAGCCGCAAGGCAAACGATGGCGAGTACAGGGATATAGCCCATCCGATTAACTCTGCCACACGCGAGAATATCCAGAATATGATTCTTGAAAAGTATAAGACAGAGATTGAGAATGTATAAAACAGTCAAATGCTGTAGCAAATGTAAATAATAATTTTGGTATGTGTATATCAGACGAAATCGCGCAAGTGCATCGGAGGAGATTGGCTTGCGCGGTTTTTGTGTAATAAGGGTTTGATTAGAGAATAAAAAGTAAGCATATATTCATTTTAGACCCTCGTCTTTTAGAGAGAAATTTGATGACAAACGGTCCTCTCTGTGTTACAATCAACTCAAAGCATTATATTTCTGTAAATACGACACCACAGCATATTTTATCGGTGCGTATCACTTTGAAGAGGGCAGACCACTTCGCATTTTTCGACAA
>OIZP01001359.1_pt1 | contig 12711 bp, 10 predicted proteins | sample 1588531 | NCBI WGS metagenome assembly OIZP01 (sample SAMN03283283) | human gut metagenome | biome: human-associated habitat; material: feces | host: Homo sapiens | place: Peru | collected 2012 | reverse complement strand
GGTGAAACACTCATAAATCGCTCATTTTAAGCTATTCTGAATATTTGGGCAGAATTTCTATTTAAAAAACGCCCCCAAAAATGAAAGTACTTGCGATGGCTATCGAAATAGGCTTCATTGACTATCGAAGCCGCTTTCATATTTCGAGGGATTTCTATTGCCAATGATTAGAAAAATCTGTCCTTTTTTCTTTTCGTAAATCCTGCAAGATGATATGATGAAAAGAATGAGGATAAAAAGAACACAAGTAACGATACCAAGGGGATAGTATGGTAACAAACGAAAGCAAAATTCCCCCAATGACGACTTCATGATGAAAGAAAGATTGAATAAAAAAAAGGACTAAGAGATAATTATTCAAATAAAATGTGTATATTTGCGGTAGACTTTGCTCTACAACCTAAACAGACAATAACAAAATGTTGCACACCATTTATTTCATTTACGGACTGTGCGTCATGTTCTATTTCATGATGTCATGGCTCTTCTTCCATAAGGACAAAGAACTACTATCAAGACTCGTGGCAGTCTTGATGCTGGTTATCGGTGTGCAATGTTTGAAGAATCTATATTTTATCAAACCCATAAACGATCCTAACGAGATAAGATGGATGATGACAATAGCTTCCGACGTGGTGGCAATCCCTTTATACGCCTTTATCCTCATCGAACTATGCAGTCCTACAAGCCTCACCCGTCGTACTATCATCGTACATGAGCTACTATTTATAGCACCTTTTGTCCTCTTCATCTTGACCAAAAATGTCTTATTCTATTACGCTGAGGTGTTCGAAACATTCGCTTATGGCCTTTATTTTACGATATGGGGAATCATCGCCATTCCCAGATACAACAGAGAACTAAAACAACGCTTCTCCTACACCAAAAACATCAATCTAAACTGGTTGCGCGCCATATTCCTGTCATTTGTATTCATCTTGATACTCTGGATAGCTAACAGCATATATGCAGATTATATCATCGAAGCACTATATATGAGCATTTCTTTGGTGGTATGGATGTTCATAAGCTACTATATCTATAAACACGAGTCAGTGCTTGACGAACTATCTGACAGTCAATATATTGACATGAAAAATAACACTGCAACCATCACAAAAGACACCCAAATCGGAAAACGCATAACCAATCTTTTCGAAAAAGAAAAGGTTTATCTGAACCCTAACCTCAAGGTATCAGACATAGCTGCAACCATAGGCACCAATCGCACCTACGTCAGCGCATACTTCAATAAAGAAACCCAATGTACCTTCAACGACTATGTCAATAGATACCGTATCGAATATGCCTGTAAGCTACTTGAAAATTCAGATGAGAAAATTCTTCAGATAGCCGAGCTGTCGGGATTCAATAGTGCGCAGACTTTTATCCGTGTTTTCACCAAGATAAAAGGCATTTCTCCGAATAAATATCGTAAAGAGAAAAACAGATGATTTACCACGTATTAGAAATAAGTGGTAAATCGATTTTTTACGCATTAACGCCTATATTTACCTTTTGCAAAGAATAATTTGAGAGATTGTTAACTATCTTTCTTCGTTTATTCCTAAATTTGCAAAAAGATGAAAACATAAAAGTCATCTATATTACTAATAATCAATTAATCAATCATCTAACTACAAAGCCTATGAAGAAAATGAAACAAATGGCACTTGCAGTCTTGTTGATGCCACTCTTATTTGCTTGCTCAGGAGGCAGTTCGACAGATGCCAACCTGTATGGCTCTCTACCAGAGAAGTATGAAAAGTTTATGCAGGAAAAAGCCGATCTGAAGAAACAGGCCGAGAACATCAAGACAGAAGCCGACAAAAAGGAATTAATCGAGAAATCGGAAAAGATGCAAGCGGAATGGAAAGTAAAGATCGAAGAAAGCGCAAAAGCTCTCAATGGTAAACCTATCGAAGTAGAGAAATGTGATTTTACAATTACTACTCCTCTCTCATTAGAGTTTACGGACTTCTTTAGTAACTCTAACTTGACGCCTTCATTCAAGATAAACGGTGAAGCTACTGCCACGTCAGACATAAAGACAAACAATGATTATATCCTCACAAGTGAGAAGGTTTACCTTGTAGGATACAACGCAGAAGGTCAGGAAGTTTACAAGACTCTGGTAGGCAACATTGATGCAGAAAATGTTGACGGAAAGGCATTTGTAAAAGCTGGCACACCTGTGAAATTCGAACACTTGATATTCAGTAAATCAGACATTGAAAATGGTTGCAAGGATGTCAAGGTCTTTAAGTTGGAAGTCAAGCAACACTAATTTTTTAAAAGAAAGATTATGGAAGAACTCATTAAAACCATCAAACAATATAAAGGAATCGCTATAAATGCCAGCGCAGTCCTTATGTTTATATTCTTCGGATTCGGTTCTGTCCTTGACGTGATGGGGAAAGTCCAGATGAACGGATTGAACTTGTTGTTTAAAGGCAGTAGATTAGGTTTTCACTGGTTTTTAGCATTGTTAATATTATTAGTTCCGATACTGATAGTATTAGGCAAATATGTAAAACTGAAGTTTACTGGCAAGATGAATGAGAACTACTACACCATATGCTTCGTAGTAGGATTCATCCTCTGCGCTGTCTTTGGCTTAACACTGAAAGATCAAGTCAGTTTAGCTTGGGGTGGTTGGCTTTATATGGTGACAGCCGCAGTAGGCATCGCTTTATGTAATATCGAAAAATTGGCAAAAAACAAAACGGAATGATAAAATCGAAAAGGCGCTTCTACTATCTTATCGGCTGTGGAAGCACCTTATTTTTTCTGGCTATCGCAGTCTGGATAGGTATATGCCTGCTCAACCGCCCTCCCTATCTCATGCCCGACACAACAAGGTTTGAAACAGGTGATATCTTTTTCAGCGTGGGTGACTCGTGGGAATCGGTAGCTGTAAGAGCACTATCGGGTACCAGATCCCTTGAGGTGGCCGACTCTACCCCATCCCATTGCGGCATAGTCATCAGGAATGACGATGGGGTGAAGTTAGTTCATGCCTCTACTGTAGCCAAAAAGATCGTCATGGAAACAACAGAAGAATATCTACGCAACAACGGCTCATACTGCATCTATACCAGGAAGGCTCCCTGTAGAGTGGACACCCTGGCCATCAGAAAGACCATAGAGGCATTGGTGTCGAAAGGTGTGCCTTTTGATTTCAAATTCGACCATACCACCCCTGATGCCCTCTACTGCACAGAGATGGTGGTAAGCGTATTTGAAGCCAACAATTACTTCTGCTTCTCCAAGTTACGTAAACATAGCTATATGTATCCCGTCGATCTTTTGACTCTGATTGCTCTGCAGGAAGAATTAAGTAAAAAACACTAAAGCCATTAATGGTAACAGAAGATGACAAAACTCGTTGTCATCATACATGATAACAGAAAAAAAGCAAGTAGGGTGTTTCATCCTTTTTGATGCACCCTACTTGATAATTATCTTCCCAACAATATCTTCTTGATATCATTGAGCTTATTCAATGCCTCTACCGGGGTAAGATTGTTGACATCCAAACCGAGAATCTCATCACGTATCTGCGTCAGCACAGGATCATCGAGCTGGAAGAAACTGAGTTGCATACCCTCCTTCTGCTCATCAAGATGCTTTACATTAGGCTTGCCTGCACCCCCTACTCCCGCATTATCATCTTCCAACTGTTTCAGTATCACGTTGGCACGATTTACAATGCTTCTGGGCATACCGGCAATTTCAGCTACATGAATACCAAAGGAATGCTCACTGCCACCAGGTTCCAACTTGCGCAGGAAGATAACTTTTCCGCTCACCTCCTTCACACTCACATTGAAGTTCTTGATACGCGCGAAGTTCTTCTCCATCTCGTTAAGTTCATGATAATGAGTGGCAAAGAGTGTACGCGCCTGAGCCTTCTTATGTTCATGCAGATACTCCACAATGGCCCATGCTATAGAGATGCCGTCATAGGTGGAAGTACCACGTCCTAATTCGTCGAAGAGCACCAACGAGCGAGGCGATACATTATTCAAAATGTTAGCAGCCTCTGTCATCTCCACCATAAAGGTAGACTCTCCCAAAGAGATATTGTCGCTGGCTCCCACACGGGTGAAGATCTTATCCACCAAACCTACTCTCGCACTCTCTGCAGGAACAAAACAACCCACTTGAGCCAACAGAACTATCAAAGCCGTCTGTCGCAGCAGAGCCGATTTACCAGCCATATTAGGACCCGTAATCATCATAATCTGCTGCTTTTCGGTATCGAGCAACACATCATTGGGCACATATCTCTCCCCTAATGGCAACTGGGTCTCGATAACAGGATGACGTCCCTGCTTGATGTCGAGCACCTGCGAGTCGTCTATCACAGGCCTTACATATCTGTTCTCGTCCGAAGCCTTTGCAAACGACAACAGACAGTCCATTCGGGCTATCAGGTTGGCGTTGATCTGTATTTGTGGAATATATTCCTGCATGGCAACAATCAGCTCATTGAAAAGCTGCGTTTCCAAGATCAATATCTTCTCATCTGCACCGAGAATCTTCTCCTCATATTCCTTCAGTTCCTGGGTGATGTAACGTTCTGCCTGCGCCAGAGTCTGCTTGCGAATCCAGTCTTCAGGCACCTTGTCCTTAAAGGTATTACGAACCTCGAGATAATAACCAAAGACATTGTTATAGCCCACTTTAAGGCTCGATATACCCGTCTTCTCTATCTCCCGCTCCTGTATCTTGAGCAGATAGTCCTTTCCATGTCGGCTGATAGCACGCAGGTCGTCCAGTTCGGCATGATAACCATCGGCTATAACATCTCCCTTATTAACCAACTGAGGCGGATCGGGCTGTATCTCCTTGGCGATGCGTTCCCTCAGCGTATCACACAGATTGAGTTGCTCTCCCACTCGTCTCAAAGCCTCATTCTTGGCATGCTCGCAAGCTGTCTTGATAGGCCGAATGGCTTCCAGGGCATGCTGCAGCTGCACTACCTCACGTGGAGAAACTCTGCCCACGGCAACCTTGGAAATAATACGTTCCAGGTCGCCTATGCGATGCAGCTGTTCATCCAGCAGTTGACGGAATTCTGGCTCTTTGAAGAAATATTCCACGATGTCGAGTCGCTCATTGATAGGGCGTACATCCTTCAAAGGGAATACAAGCCATCTGCGGAGCATACGTCCACCCATGGCCGTTACCGTGCGGTCGATAACATTCAGCAGCGAAGAACCATCCTCCTGCATCGGAGCTACAAGTTCCAAACTACGTATGGTGAAGCGGTCCATGCGTACAAACTTGTCTTCCTCTATGCGCGAGAGGGCCGTGATATGGTTAATCTGGGTATGTTGAGTAATCTCAAGATACTGCATGATGGCACCGCTGGCGATAACACCATTCTTCAGGTGTTCCACACCAAAGCCCTTCAACGACTTGGTCTTGAAATGCCCCAACAGTTTCTGGCGAGCTGTCTGTTCTGTAAACACCCAGTCGTCCAGTTCGAAAGTACAGTATTTGGTACCGAAAGCCTGCTCAAACTTCGACTTCATGGCGCGGTCATAAAGCACCTCTTTAGGCTGAAAATTTGCCATCAGTTTCTCCACATAATCGGGAGTTCCCTCTCCTGTCAGGAACTCTCCTGTAGAGATATCGAGAAAAGCCACACCGCAGGCCGCCTTTCCGAAGTGCACGGCAGCAAGAAAGTTGTTTTCCTTGTAGTTCAGCACATTATCGCCCATGGCCACACCCGGTGTCACCAGTTCGGTAATGCCACGCTTCACCATCTTGTCCATCTGGCTCAGTCCTTTCTTGCCCTTTATTTCCTGACGCTTCTTCTTAGGGTCTTCCAGCTGGTCGCAAACAGCCACGCGCTTACCTGCCCTTATCAACTTGGGCAGATAAGTGTCGAGAGCATGATGAGGGAAACCAGCCATCTCTGCTCCACCTGCCGAACCGCCATTGTTACGACGTGTCAGCGTGATGCCGAGAACCCTGGAAGCCTCTATCGCATCCTCGCAATATGTTTCATAGAAGTCGCCACATCTGAAAAGCAACAATGCCTCGGGATGCTTTGCCTTCATCTCGAAAAACTGCCTCATCATGGGCGTCAGACCTTTATCGTTGTTTGCCATTGTTTATTTCCTGTACTTATTTATTTGTCCCGAAACGGCTGTATTATGACTTTTCCTGCCGTATCATCAGAATTGCAAAAATATGAAAAAATGAGGAGAAAACAAAATGATTCTACATTAATTTAATGTTTTTTTGTAGAAAATTACGCTAAAATCTGCCGAATAGCTTAGAATGAGCGATTTATGAGTTTTTCACCTCAATGGAGGTAATGATTTAGCAACGGTTCTAATTTCTACAATTTGCATACGTTTGATTGTCAAACAACTCTTTGTCATCTTGGTGGCAAAAATACAATTTTAAATTTAGAATACTGCATTGTTGCATGTTTTTTAGAGTTTTTTATCGTCTCAAATATAATTAGGACTCTGAAAATATGCAAAAATGTGCGGTATTTTATGAAATTATCCGTAGAATCTTACCGTATTCTCGAAATTTATTGTATTTTTGCAGCTGTAATGACATTTAATAAGAGGTGAAATGAACAATATAGTTTGCAAAGTAGCAGCACTTGGTGGCACTATCTCCACTACTGATATATCTCATCTGTCAGAGTATAAACGACTGTTGAGAGCTAAGGAGCGTGGCGACTTGATAAAGTTGCGTCATGGCATATATGCCGTTCCCGATGCTTTGCTTAATACAATGATTGATGTGGAACGGATTGTACCTAATGGTATTGTATGCCTGTACAATGCGTGGGCTTACCATCAGCTTTCGACAACTGTTCCACCTGCTTTTTGTATAGCCATCGCCAACAAGCGGAAGGTGGTGATACCAGATACGCTTCCGATAGAGCTGTATTATTGGAAGAAGGAGAACTTGGAGTTTGGCATTATGGAAGCAGAAATATCCGGTTTTCATGTTCGCATAACCGACTTGGAGCGAAGTGTTTGTGATGCAGTGAAATACAGAAACAAATTGGGGCTGGATGTTTGTGCGGAAGTGATTCGTTCTTATTTGAGAAAGCCCAATCGCAATCTCACTCGTTTGCAGGATTACGCCCAACGCCTCAGAGTGTTTAATACATTGAAAAATTATCTTGAAATAGCTATAGAATAAGATGGGAAAGAAAAACTACGGTAAGTCTGTTAAGACCCGCTTGCTCAATCTGATGAATGAGACAGGCTATAAATATATGTATCTCTTGGCAAGATATTTCAACGAGAGGTTGCTTTACAGAGTATCTGTAAGCCAATATAAGGACAATTTTTTGCTGAAAGGTGGCTCTTTGCTTTATGCTATGAACGGACTTGAGGCACGTCCTACAGTAGATGTTGATTTCATGGCAGATAGAATTAGCCGTGATAGGGATTTCCTTGCGCACGTGTTCCAGGAAATTTTGGGCATTGTATGCGATGAGGATGGAGTATCGTTTGATGTTAATAGCATTAAGTTGGAGCCTATAACTGTTGAAAAGAAGTATCCTGGCACAAGATTTTACTTTACGGCCCACATGGATACTATCGCTTACAACATGTCTGTTGACATTGGCTTTGGTGATGTTGTAACTCCATATCCAACAACTATTGACTTCCCATTGCTTTTGCCTGACATTCCATCTGTGAACATACAGGCATATTCCTTGGAGACTGTTGTCGCCGAGAAATTCCATACGATGATAGACCGAGATGTGCTCAACAGTCGCATGAAAGATTTCTTCGACTGTTACCAACTCCTGACAAAGAGAGACTTGTCTGATGACACATTATATGATGCGATTAAGGCGACTTTCGATAATAGAGGGCTTACATACAATCCCGAATTGCAGTTATTTACAGAAAGTTTTGCGACAGACGCAGCACGTATAGTTCGCTGGAAAGCATTTCTGAAAAAGATTCAATGGAAAGAAACTCTTGATTTCAAGACTGTTATGGAAGTAATAAAGGAAAGGTTGCAGCCTATGGCTGAAAAATATTGGAAAAAGTAGTTTACCCTTTTATCATTCTTTCGTCTTTGAATATAAAGAACACTAAAAATAGAAGATTATGATAAAAAGTAAGATTTCTGTTGCTGTACTATTTCTGCTATGCCTTTGTTGGTTACCAACACTTTCATTGGCAAAAGGAAAGAGCCATTTTACGGTAGAAGATTCACAATATGGAACTCGCCTTGTGAAATGGGAAGGAAAAGACTCTGTTGTGGATTTTAATAACATCCAAGAGCTTAAGGATGTAAAAGTAATAGGAGAAATGGCTTTTGAAATGAATAAGTACATCAAGCAAGTCATCCTTCCCGACAATTTGCTGATTATAGAAAAACGAGCTTTCAATACTTGTGAGAATCTTCAAACCGTAAAGATGCCAAACACAGTGAGGTATATCGGCAATAGTGCATTCAATATGGACCATCAATTAGAGCTTAGCGTCTTGCCGGACAGTTTGCAAGAAATCGGTGAATGGACATTTTGGGATTGTAATAAGGTCTGCATATCCGTGATACCTGAGCATGTGAGCAAAATAGGAAGACAGGCTTTCACTTGTTGCGAAGGCATAAAGGCCCTTGTATTCAAGAATCAACTAGAAGTAATTAACGACCGTGCATTTTCTGGTTGCAAGAACTTGGAACGCATAGTCTTTCCGAACAATTTGAGAGAGATCTCCGATTTTGCCTTTGCCCGATGCATTAACCTTAAAGGCATCAATCTCCCTGCATCTTTGCAGAAAATCGGATATAGAGCATTTGGAAACTGCGAGTCACTTTTATTCGTGAAGTATAATTCTAATCCCAAAGTTGACTCTTCCGCATTTATGAATTGCCCAATAAGCCAAGAGAAATAACATTAGTATCAACAATAAAGACAAAGAATATGAAAAAGATTGTTTTATTGATAACCACCATCTGCCTAACATCAGAGACATTCGGGCAGAAAACGAGTTCCTCTTCCGTAGATGAATACGAATGCATCTACGAGTACCAAATGAAGAATGACAAAGGCTCTTCTGATGCCACTTCTACCATTCTTCAAATTGGCAGAAACTCAGCTATGTTCTCTGATTACACTGCGTTTCAAGCAGACTCAGCCATTGCTTGCAAAGCGCCAGAATCAGAGATTCAAAAGTTCAAGACACGGGAAAAGAGAAATGATTTGCTTTTCGACCAATCTGTCTCTCAAAATGTGCCTAAGGGCAAACTGACCGTTTATAGCGTAATCACGCCAAACTACTACAGCTATACGGAAAGTGCCAATCCCATAAATTGGAATCTGAGCGAGGGCATTGACACTATCTGTGGTTACACCTGTCAGAAAGCTGTTGGAGAATATGGTGGAAGAACTTGGACTGTTTGGTATTCCACGGACATACCAGCATCCTTTGGACCATGGAAACTTTGTGGTTTGCCAGGCTTGGTATTGGCAGCAAAGGATTCAGAAGGCATACATAAGTTCAAAGCTATAACTTTCCGTAAATCAAGCACCCCTATGAACTTCAAGCCTTACACCAATACCATCAAGACTTCGAGGGAACAGTTTGTCAAGGCGAAGAATAAGTTTGAGCAAAATCCTATGGGCAACATTCCTGCAGAATCCATCAGCGAGATGACTATTCAGAAATATGAGGATGGTGGGCATAGTGCCTTGGTCAATGGTGTGGTACTGAGAGTGCGCCCTAATGGATATGTTCCTCTCGAATTGAAGTAAACAAAGAGATTGATAAATATGATAAGGTTTTTAATTTTGATGATGTTAGCTTGTCTCTGTAACTGCACTTTTGCCCAAAGTGTAGTTACAGGAATAGTGCGTGACACCATTGGCACGGCTTTGGAAGGTGTCATCGTAAGAGTAAATGCCGATAAGGCTACTCTTGGCTTTGCGAGAACATCAGAAAATGGAACTTATAAGATAACACTAAAGTCAGATGCCAAGCAGCTAATCGTCACTGCCGAAGCCATCGGATACGAGAAAACCAAAAGAGAAATCAAGAATGTCTCACAAGAGTGCAACTTCAATCTAAAGGAAAAGACCACAGACCTAAAAGAGGTTGTTGTAAAAGCTCCAGCCATCTACCAACGAGGGGATACTTTGTCATACAACTTAGCCTCGTATATCGGAAAGAATGACTATACGCTGAAAGATGCCATGAAGAAACTCCCTGGCATTGAAGTAGGTGACAAAGGTTCTATCAAATATCTGGGCAGGGAGATTTCTAACTTCTATATCAATGGCATGGATTTGTTGGGTGGACGATACAACATTGCCACTACCAATATACCCGCTTCTTTTGTCAACTCAGTCCAAGTGTTGAGTAACCACCAAGCCGTAAAAGCCAACAAAGATGTATTCTCAGACAACGTGGCTATCAATGTGAACATGAGCAACAAGGCAAAGTTTAAGCCTGTAGGCTCTTATGGAGTGTCATTAGGGGCAGGCAAACATACCTTATATGAAATCAATGGTGCCGGTATGCTCTTCAAATCCAACTTTCAAATGTTGGCTTCGCTAAAAGCAGGCAATATCAATCAGTTTGCATTGACTGATGGGACGAATCACTTTGACAACAAAGAGACATTATCTACGTTGTCTAATTTATTAGAGAACATTTCCGCTACCACTCCTCCTATTGAAGTTGATAGATATGCCTCACCAACAGATAGATTATTGTCATTCAGCATATTGAGAAAGATAAGAAAGGATGTTACCCTAAAAGGTAATATCGGGTATAGCTATGCCAAAAGTCAGTACGACTATAGCTTGACGAGAAGTTATGCGGATGCGGATAACAATGTCATTATCGCCCAAGAGTATTCTCCCCTATCAACCATACATCGCCCAAGCATCCAGTTGGAATACAAGGACAACTCAGAAAAAACTTATCTTAGCAACACACTGTCGAGCACAGGTTCTTTTCTGACATCAGAATTGCCTACTAAAGAGAACGGTTCTCTCTTTAACCAGAAGCAGACCATGAGAGAGTTTTATGTGAACAACAAGTTCTCTACCTTGTGGCATCACAAGGATTTGTGTTGGGCGGTTACGTCTATCATGTCGTATCAAGGTTCTCCTATGGGAAAGATAACTCTTAACAAGGAAACTACCGATAATGTGGTACAAAATGCCAATGGAAGAAGTTTTCGTACAGAGAATACTCTCTCAATGTCTAAGAAGCATCTCTATTCTCGTATTTATTTACCAATATTGCTGAATTATTATATGGATAAGGTGCAAACAAGCCTGCACCCTACAGACGAGAGCAATGATGTGAATATGCAGAATCTCAGAATGGCTCTGGTACCACAATATGAGTACTCACATCCTCAATATAAATATGTCTTCCGATTGGAAATACCTATGCGCATAGACTATATAATCCATAAGGACAACTTGGAAAGCGCATCGTCTGGTTCTTGGTATTATTCTGTTTGTCCTAGCGTATATTGCAACTATAAGGTAACTTCTCGCTCGGTACTTCGCACCAACATATTCTATGCTCGCACCTTTGGGGACATTTCGGATTTCTTGAAAACACCCGTCAGATTCAATGACACCTCGCTGAAGGTTGGCTCTGGTATCTTGGCGGACAACAAGAGTTTGAACGCCTCATTGCATTACGACTATAAGATACCACTGAAAATGTGGTTCTTCAATGCAGACTTTCTATATAATCAGGAAAAGAACAACTTACTGATGAGTCAAGATGCAAGTTCTACTCTCATCACGATGTCGAAGATATATGCCCCAAATACAGGTAGAAGTTTTATGGGGCAAGTTGGTGTCACTAAATTTATAGAACCCATCAAGACAAAGATTTCCTTGAATGGTGGCTACCAATGGAAGCGACAAACGACTTTGCAGAACGACAATCAACAGAAATACACATGGAAGAGTTGGGCATTCTCCCCATATCTGACTTCACAGCCTTGCAAGTATGTGGAGTTGGCTTATAACGGAATGTTTGCCAAAACTTATCTTTCCACGAAGTATCAGAACAACAGCTATCTGAGCCAACAACACAAAGTGTCATTGAAACTCATGCCATTCGATGGCTTTACATTCGACACTTCTGCTGACATTGTAAAGAATGAATTGACGAAAGATGTGTCAAAGACAATGAGTTTGTTCGATATGGGGTTGTCATATAGGAAGAAAGCCATGAAGATTTCTTTTGACATCAGGAACATTTTGAATCAACGCCAATATGCATACACTATCTATAATTCCGTCAATACCTTCACGTATAACTATCTACTGAGGGGAAGAGAGTGTGTCTGCACTGTAAAACTAACAATGTAAACCTAACAAAACAGGTGTTGTAAAATAAAGTTTTTATTATTTCTCAACTTTGGAGAGAAATACATCCATTTATGGCAAGGTCTTTGGGAGTAACCCAAAAGGTTTCGAGTAACTCGAAACATACCTTGCTGTGTCTTTGTGGACACAATGTTTTGGCAAGAATAAAACCTAATACCATTGAAAACACTGCGGTGGTTCGCCCAAGTGGCTGGAGGCGCAAAGCCTCCAAGGAACGACTCATTTTCTTTATGCTAAAGGATGAAAACGAAAAAAATCCCGAAGAATGAGTTTTCCTTGAATGCCATTCCTCGGGATGAACAAAAATGTATTCCTGCATGTCATACGTTTTATATGTCATA
>OIZP01001355.1_pt1 | contig 12746 bp, 10 predicted proteins | sample 1588531 | NCBI WGS metagenome assembly OIZP01 (sample SAMN03283283) | human gut metagenome | biome: human-associated habitat; material: feces | host: Homo sapiens | place: Peru | collected 2012 | reverse complement strand
GCGGATTTATCTATCTATACCTTTCGGTAGTTATCTATACTTACTTAACCTCCTCGAAGATAAATACCATTGAAAATCAGTACTTTATATATTACATGGTACAAATATGATTTGTTACAAAGCCAATAATGCAGGTGTTGCTACTTGGCATACCCATATACGCTGCGTAATCTAATGTTTAAGAATTATTATGTATTTTTAATGGTAGGGACGGTTCTTATCAGATGTTTGCATTGCGTGTACGCTTGTTTGCAGATGGTATATCTTTGTTATCATAAAGCATTGATATACAAAGAACTTCACTACATGTGTCTATTTTTGTCTTTCGTTTTTTACGAAAAAGCAACGTACCTTTGCAAACAAAAACGAGAAACTGATAGATATGGCAAGAAACAAAAACATATTGCTCACGTTGACAACTGAAAGTTCCATAGTGTTTGTGGCATCTATTGTGGCTTTCCGTCTGCATGAGTCTGTGGTTATGCCTATTGAAGTTTCAGTTTTAATCTTGGTAGCAATCTATGCCTGCTTAAAGACTGTATCAATTCTTTGTCTGCCTACTATCAAAAGAGAGGGTTCCGAACAGCAATGTGTACCTATGGAAGTTCAGGCGACCGACAACACTCCTAATCTTGATGTTGCCAATATCCAAAAACAAAGAATGGAACTGTTTCACCAAGAATATCAATTTGAGCAACAGCAATATGTGCTGCGAAAAGAAAAAGCCGATGATGCGAAACTTCAAGCCGTGCTGAAATACACCAAAGACACGTTCAAGAGTTTGGATTTTGAAGAAACAGAGATATTCCAACTTTGTGAGTGCGTCCGCTATTTCGTCACCCACAAACAGCCTCTCACTCAAACAGACATTCGTATCAAGAGGCGAGCATCTGTCACACAGATAGCATTGAAGAACTTTGCATGGAACATTGCCTTTCAATACAACATAGGTGGTGATGCAACGGCATTGTTTGTGATGCACACTTTCAACGAATGGTTTGCCAATTCCACACTCGAAACAATCAGAAAGAATCTGCGCACGACAACAGGTAGGCATAAGATTGAAATCAATGAGAATATTTTCAAGATACCATAAAAGAAGAATTATTTTCATTTTATTGCTAATATTCTTGAAATATTTTTCAAATATTCTTTATATAGGGATTTTAGTCGTACCTTTGCAGAACCAAATGATTACTATATGGCAAGTAAAAATTTAAATCGACTGAAAGTTGTCCTTGCAGATAAGCAACGGACAAACAAATGGTTGGCAGAACAATTAGGCAAAGACCAGACAACCATATCAAAATGGTGTACCAATTCAAGTCAGCCAGACTTGGGCAATCTGATGCAGATAGCCAAAATATTAGATGTAGAATTGACCGACTTAGTAAGGTTTGATGAATTTAAGCACGAGACAGAATGAAAAAAGAAGAAATACAGGCATTATTCTCTCAATTTGAACAAGTGTCATGTGTTACAAATGGTATAGAATGTTGGAGCGCAAGAGAATTGTGCTCTCTGTTGGGATATACTCAATGGCGTAATTTTCTGAAAGTCATTGACAAAGCAAAAGAATCATGCAAAAATGCAGGTCATGATATAAAAGACCATTTTGCTGACGTCAGCAAAATGGTTGTACTTGGTTCTGGTGCTGAGCGTCAGATAGATGACATTATGCTTACACGTTATGCTTGCTATCTTGTCGCTCAAAATGGCGACCCTCGTAAACCACAGATAGCATTTGCCCAAACCTATTTTGCCGTACAAACTCGTCGTGCAGAACTTATAGAGCAACGCCTTTTTGAAGTTGAAAGAGTCAAAGCTCGTGCTAAACTGCAGGAAACAGAGCGCAAACTTTCTGGCGTACTTTATGAACGTGGCGTGAATGATAGGAGTTTTGCAGTGATACGTTCTAAAGGAGACCAAGCGTTATTTCGTTTAAACACAGCAACGCTGAAAAGACGTATGGGAATCCCAGAGAAACGACCATTGGCAGACTTTCTCCCCACTATCAGTATCAAAGCAAAGGATTTTGCGGCAGAAATGACAAGTGTAAATGTGCAGACCAAAGACCTTCAAGGCGAAACTCGTATAAGTCAAGAGCATATTGCCAACAATGCTGCTGTTCGGGACATGCTTGTGCAACGTGGCATAGTTCCAGAGAACCTTCCTGCTGCCGAAGATGTAAAGAAGGTTGAACGCAGATTGGCAAGCGAACAGAAAAAGGCTTTGGAGAACAAAAAAAAGAAATAGAAAAACGATGAAGAAGATATATAAGGGTATAGATTTGTTTTGTGGCATAGGGGGATTTCGTCTTGCCATGAAAAGTAATAATGTCAAATGTGTATTTTCGTCTGATAACGACAAGTTTGCACAACAAACTTACGAGGCGAATTTTCACGAGATTCCGACAGGTGATATAAAGGCTGTCGAAGCAAAGGATATACCCCATTTTGACATTCTAACAGCAGGATTCCCATGTCAGCCATTTAGCTATGCAGGAGAAAAACAAGGTTTCAATGATGAAGTTAGAGGTACTTTATTTTTTGATGTATGCCGAATTTTGGAATACCACAAACCTCCTATGCTTTTTCTTGAGAATGTAAAAGGACTAAAATCACACGATAAAGGCAAGACTCTTCAGATTGTTTTAGACAGCCTGAGGAAACTTGGCTATTATCCTCACTGGACCATTCTATCATCTTTGGATTATGGACTTCCTCAAAAAAGAGAAAGATGGTACTGTGTCGCATTTAGAAGCGATGTGAATTTTGAATGGCCGAAACCTGTAGGTGGTCATCCGACCTTGCGTGATATAGTAGACATGAATGATCATAATCCTTCACTGGCTATTTCTAAATTTGAACTTGATAGGATTGACTACCATTTTGCGAAGGCAAAGCCTGGTGATAGAATTCAACATGACAACTCCAAGTATAAGCCCAATACAAAGAAGGGCAAATATGGAGTGTTTTCGTTCCAAAAGCCTGATGGTTCTTTGAGATTTCATGTAGGAGATCCTGCAAAAACTCAAATACAAGAGGCTTTTTATTCGTGTCTTGACACATATGCCTCCACTATTATAGCCAACAGAACGCCTAAGCTATGGGATATTCGTAGAAAGTTATCTGTCCTTGAATCGAAAAGACTTCAAGGTTTCCCTGATGACTTTGTATTCCCTGTATCTGATGCTCAGGCATACAAACAATTAGGAAATTCAGTCAGTGTTCCAATTATTGTTAAGATAATGGAGAACATGATTAAAACATACGAAAAAACTCTTGAAAAATGAAATACATAAGTGTTAAGTCCGTCGTTGAAGCCTATAAAGGATTTCAAGACTGCATGACCAATAAGTCATGGGGGTACTTGGCTTTGCTAAAAGGATGTAATAATAGCATTGAACCATCTGTACCTTATGAGGTAAATCTTGATGGCGTTTCAAATTTTCTTGAAAACATATTCAATTTAAGCCAAACAAAAAAACAATATAATAGTGGGCGTTCATTGTATGTAGTATTTTCTAACAAATGGGAGAAATACTTTAACGACCAAGGTAAACACGTTCCTAATATCTATGACATTGCAGTTTGGGCTTATCGGAGAATGTCTTTCGAGGATAATATTACCATTGAGAGCATACTTCAAAAATTCGCCAGCGAATTCAATATACCATTGAATATTGTTTCAGAAAGTTTCAATACTCATGCTGTAAATATTGAGTTTTCAAACTCTTTGTATTTGGAAAGTACACTAAAAACGGAGTTAAAGAACATAGGTGTAGATGTGTCAAGAGAAAATATTGATGCAAAGAAAGGGAGTGTTGTCGCATCCCCAGGTGAAATAAGCCGTGGTCCTTTTGTTCAAACTCTATATGCAGGATTAGAAATAACAGATTATGTTTTGATTTTACAATCGGACTATCATTCTCTATACGGAAATGGAATAAAGTCAGAGGACAAAGGACACAAGTCTGAACAAAGTGACTCTCTCCAGCAAATCTTCTATGGTGCTCCAGGTACAGGCAAGTCACATACCATCAATGAGGAGACTCAAAATGCGGATGTTATCCGTACAACATTCCATCCAGACACAGACTATTCAACATTTGTGGGTGCTTATAAGCCAACTACTAAAGAAGTTGAATTGCGCGACCTTTCTGGGCATAAAGTCGTAGAAGATGGTGAGGTTATAAAAGAAGACCGCATTGTTTATGAATTTGTTGCACAATTTTTTTTACAGGCATACGTTGGTGCATGGAAGAAGTATGCTGACGCAAACGAGGATGAACCTCAAAAGCAATATCTTGTAATCGAGGAAATCAATAGGGGTAACTGTGCGCAAATTTTTGGTGACTTATTCCAATTGCTTGACCGCAACGACAATGGTTTTTCGGACTATCCGATAAAAGCGGATGCAGATATGAAACGACAACTTCAAAAAGCATTTGCTGGATTGTCTATTGCCCAAAGAGACAAAGTTAATGCTATGTATGAAGGCAAAGATGTTGTATCGCAAGTGTTGTGTGGTGATATTCTGCTCTTACCAAGCAACCTTTACATTTGGGCAACCATGAACACGAGCGACCAAAGTCTTTTCCCGATAGACTCTGCTTTCAAGCGTCGTTGGGATTGGACTTATATGCCTATATCTAATGCTGAAAAGGATTGGACTATAGAGGTTGGTGACAATTGTTATGACTGGTGGCAATTTCTTGAAAAGATTAACGAGAAAATTGGCTCCACAACCAATTCTGAGGATAAGAAACTTGGCTATTTCTTCTGTAAGGCGCAGGATGGTGTTATATCGGCAAAGATATTTGTCGGTAAGGTTATCTTTTACTTGTGGAACGATGTATTTAAGGACTACGAGTTTGGTGATGCCATTTTCAATGACGAGGATGGAAGTAAATTGTCTTTCGACAAATTCTATACCTCAGAAGGTAAGAACTCAAAAGTAGTAGAAGAGAAGGTTGCTTTATTCTTGAAAAACCTTGGGCTCATACCAATAGAAATCTCTAAAGAGGAAAGTGAAATAGAAGATGAGGATGGTAATACGCCAGAATCAAACAGCAGGAACTATGACAAGTTTACTGTAAATGATGGCGCAGAATGTGCCAAAAACAAATTGGCTATAGAATGTATAAAAGAATATGTTAAGTTAAATCCAGACATTACAGCCCAAGAGGTTTATGAAAAATGGACTTCATTAGGCAGTATTGTACCTCATTTCATAGAGACTAAGGAACAATTTGATTCACGTACAGATAACAGTAAGCGTTCTGATGCTGTAAATTGTTATGGAACACCTATTTATGTTGCTCGTAATGGATACGGCAGCAATGGTAAAGCTGATATTCTCATGAAATTAGTAAATGAGAAAAATTGGGGTATTACTATTAAGAAAATTATAAAATAATGCGCATACTGATAGAAGAATATCAATACAACGTAGCCAATATAAAGGACATTCTCTATGGTATTGATGCGTTAGAGAATGTTGAGGGCAAGGTGTCCGTTCATTATGTAGGGTATTTCTACAATACTCTACTGAAGGATTGTGTCTTCATCCTCCCCAAGGTATTGCTCAAAGATGTTGAAGGGCAAGAACTTGTATTTGGAAAGTATAAGCCAGAAAGCATTGCTAACTTGGATGAAAACAATCCCCTTGATGCTGTTGAGAAAAATTTTCTCTACAAGTTTGCAGTTTGGATTTATCGTGCCATTGTGGTTTATAAAAACGACAAACGCAACGATACCGATATTGTATATCATTCGCAAATAGCCCAAGTTGGTAATGGTCAACGCAGACTGAGCAATACTTATCTTGACATTCTTCTGTCGTTGTTACAATTCAACCGTGACAACCAAAGTTTCTTCTTTTTCATTATAAAGAACTTGCATAGTGGCTTAAACAAAATCAATTGGACTCGAACCATTGGTACGCAAACAGCCATTGTACAAGACGGACGACCAATCTATTTGAATCCTGTCAACAAAAAACGACAAATCAACTTTGACGAGGAACTGCTTGTTATATTTTTCTCAATTTTGAATTATATAGGTGAGACATACGGCTTTCCGAAAGAAATCTGTTGTCAGTTTCAGTTGATAACAGGTAAAAAGTTTGAAACGTACTTGAATGGTTTTGGCAAAACACGTTTGCGTCAAATCAAGTACAAATATTTCTCTGATAAGGCACTACAATTATGGCAGTTATGCTATGCCTTCTTTGATGAAGCAAGGCAAGTGTTCATCACGACTGAGCAGAAAGAATACCTATTGGTCAAGAACTTCTATATTGTATTCGAGGCTATCATAGACGAACTGATAGGTGACAATCCATTGCCAGATGGCATGGAGAAAAAACAAGAGGATGGAAAAATTGTTGATCACCTCTTTACTGCAAAAAGTCTGATTGAAAATGAGAACAAGCAAACCTATTATATTGGCGACAGCAAGTACTATAAGATGGGGCATGAACTGGGTTCAGAATCCATCTACAAACAATATACATATGCAAGAAATGTCATCCAATGGAATCTTGACATCTTCAATAGTGGCAAAACAACGGAGTCGGGCATTCGGCTTCGTGATGATGTGACGGAAGGATATAACATCATTCCGAACTTCTTTGTGTCTGCCAAGATGGATGAAGGTTTTGATTACACGAATGATGGTATCGAAAAAACAGACCGCAAAAAGAACCGACACAAACAAGTTCAATTCAACAACCGCTTGTTTGACCGTGACACATTGCTCCTATTCCACTATGATGTGAACTTCCTTTTTGTTCTATCGTTGTATGCAAGAAATAACACGGAGCAAAAGACACAATGGAAGCAGAACATTCGTGAGCGTTTCCGCACTGAAATACAAGAATGGCTGCAAAAGGATTACGATTTCTATGCAATGAAGGCACATCCCGATGTGAATGGAGAAGAATACATCAAGACACATTTCAAAGAGTTGCTTGGCAAGGTTTATACTCCATTTGCGGACAAAAATGCCTATTCTTTAGCATTAGACACAACAACAGATGCGAACAAAGCGGAGAATGAACAGCTGCTAAGTGAATTGAAGAAATATTTCTTTGTAGCCGATTGTAAATTGGGCGAGCAACCAAATCTTGTCCTTCAAAAGCCTATATCCGAGGGCTATTCACCTATCACTGACACAACAAAGAATGGTGTATTGATGGTGATGATGGAAAACTACGAAGGAAAGAAACTAAAGTTCCTGCCAACAGGAAAACTTGCAGTAGGTATCAAATACACAAGAGACGGCATAGAAATTGCGGAGAACTTGCAATCTATTGGATATGTGTTGTTTCATACTCGTAAGGATGTCGGTCAGCATCTTTTCCGTGTGAAGAGTGTTCAACTCATAAAGTCAGTGGACGACTTGCCTGTTGGCATATACAAGAACGTTAGTACAACAGAAATGTATGTCGTTGTTGATATTGATACATCCAATGAGATGGATTCATCTGAGATACATTCTTCGATGAAAGCATATACTCCGAATACGAGATATGATGCACAATATTCAAATATCAATGACTTAAAATAAATAATAGCATATTATGAAGTTAAAAAAGGTCTATATAGAAAATTTTCGTTGTTACAAAGAACCAATATCTATAGATATTGAAGATTTAACAACATTTATCGGGAAAAATGACATTGGAAAGTCCACAGTTTTAGATGCACTGGAAATATTTTTCAATAATGAAACCGTAAAAATAGATTCTAAGGATTGTAACATACATTCGAACTGTACTCAGGTTATAATTGCATGCGATTTTACAGAATTACCATGCCAATTGATATTAGATTCAGGAGAAAAAACATCTTTGTCTGCTGAATACCTAACAATTCAAAATGATACACTCCGCATTAAGAAGGTTTTTGATTGCGGAAAAACTAAACCTTCTGAGGAAGTTTACATAGTTGCTAATCATCCAACAATTACAGGATTGAATGATTTGTTGTCTCTTAAGGAGAAAGATTTACAAAAACGTATAAAGGAAAAAGGATTAGAAAGTCCCTTAAAGGGAAATCCAACTATGCGTTCTGCATTATGGAATACTGAACAAGATTTGGATTTACAAATAACAGAAATTCCTGTTTCCAAATCAAAAGAAGACATGAAAGCAATTTGGAGCAAATTGGATTCATATCTTCCAACATTTGCCCTTTTTCAAAGTGATAGAAGCAGTCAAGACACAGATGGGGAAGTTCAAAATCCAATGAAAGTTGCAGTTCAAGAAGCCATTCGGGATGTTCAAGATGATATAGAAGCTATACAGAATAAGGTTCGTGAAAAAGCGATGGAAATTGCAGAACGGACACAACAGGCATTGTTGGATATTGATAGAAGTCTCGCAAGTCAACTGTCTCCCAATTTTTCTGCCCCAGCATCATCAAAATGGGCGGGGTTATTCAGTGTTGGAATGGATACGGACGAAGGAATATCATTGAATAAACGTGGAAGTGGCATCAGAAGACTTATTCTTGTTGGCTTTTTTAAGGCAGAAGCTGAACGGAAAGCGAAATCTTCAAATAAAAAAAATATTATTTATGCAATTGAAGAGCCAGAAACGGCACAGCATCCAGATAATCAACGAAGATTGATACAAGCATTCAAAGAATTGTCTCAGACAGAAAATTGTCAAGTTCTGTTAACGACGCATAGTCCTGAGTTGGCAAAAGAATTACCTTTAAGTGGTATCAGATTTATTGGGCGTGATGAATTGGGTAAACCTTTTATTAAGTGTGGAAAAGATAACATATTAGAAGAGGTTGTTAAAACTTTGGGAATTTTGGCTGATTATCACACATCTGCTAACGTAAAATTACTGATTTGTGTAGAAGGTCCAACAGATGTTATAGCATTAAAAGCATTTAGCAGATGTCTTAGGGAGAAAGATAAAACTGCTATAGACTTAGAAGAAGACTCTCGTATCAGTATAATTCCGTTAGGTGGAAGTATTTTGAAGTATTGGGTTCAATTAAATTACCTCAAAAATCTCCACTGCAAAGAGTTCCATATATATGATAATGATGTCAAATCTTATAAGGCAGTCGTTGACGAGATAAACGCAAGAAACGATGGTTCGTTTGCTTGTTTAACGAAAAAACGTGAAATCGAAAATTATCTACACTCTGATGCAATTAAAGAAATTTATGGCATAGATATAGATACAAATGATGATGGAGTTCCCAAGAAATTTGGAGTGGCTTATAGTCAAAAGAATAATCTCGATGCCCCTATGAAAGATAATGCTTCTAAAAGATATCTTAGCAAAGTCTTTGAAAAGGGAATGAATTACAAGTATTTAATGGAACGTGACACTGAAAATGAAATACAAAGTTGGTTTGATTATATAAAACGAGCTATTGAAAATTAGAGTTATGGATATACATAAACTTCTATCTGATGGTGAGCGTGTAACGCTCGAATGCAAGAAAGCGACGAAAGGTGTACCAAGTTCACTTTGGGACACCTATTCAGCTTTTGCCAATACATATGGTGGAACCATTCTGTTGGGAGTGGTGGAACATATGGATGAACAGAACAATGCCAAGCGGTTTGAAATAGTTGGCGTTGAGGATGCAGACAAAATCCGAAAGGACTTGTGGAATACCGTCAACAGTCGTGAGAAAGTGAATATCAATCTTCTCTATGATGATGACATTCAGACGATAGATATTGACGGCAAGAAGATTATTGCTATCAACGTGCCTCGTGCAGATTATACAGTTCGCCCTGTCTATATCAACAACAATCTGTCAAGAGGCACATTCAAACGTAACCACGAAGGCGACTACCATTGTACGGAGCAAGAGCTGAAAATGATGCTCCGTGATGCCAATGAAGCCGGCAATGATGGCTTGTTGTTGGAATACTACACAATGGATGACATTGACATCCCAACTTTGGAACGTTTCCGCCAAATGTTCCAAAACTTGCATCCAGAACATCAATGGAACTCTTCTGAACACAAGGAGTTTCTAACGAACTTTGGTGGCTATACAAGAGAACGAAGAACAGGAAAAGAAGGACTGACTATGGCTGGACTCTTAATGTTTGGCAAGGGGCTACCAGTTCGTGAGCGTTTTGATAATTTGCGTATGGACTACATTGACAAGTCCAACTTGATTGGAGACCAACGTTATAGCGACCGATTGACATACGATGGTACTTGGGAAAACAACCTGTTCAACTTCATTCGTATGGTCATTCCGAAATTGACACGTGACTTGCCGCACCCTTTCAGTATGGATGGTGTAGTACGTAGAGATGACACCCTTCAAGCCAAGGCTGTGCGTGAAGCCGTTACAAACATGGTTATTCATTCAGATTTCATGGTGAATGGTGTGCTAAAGGTAGAAAAGTATGATGACTGTTTCGTACTGACCAATCCTGGACTTCTGAAACTGCCTATTGAGCAGATTTACAAAGGCGGTGAGTCAAAGGCACGTAATCAGCGTATGCAGAATATGTTCCGCATGATTGGCTATGGCGAAAACCTTGGCTCTGGTTTCCCTCTCATCCTAAACGCTTGGAATGAAAAGCATTGGATAAAGCCTGAATTATTGGAACAGCCCGAACTAATGCAGGTGAAGTTGACTCTCCATATTCAGAATGAGCCAACAAGTGAGCCTGTAAATGAGCCTGTAAATGAGCCTGTAAATGAACGGCAGCAAGCCATTCTGTCTGCAATGAAGCAAAATCCATCTATAACAAGAGAAGACTTGGCTAATAAACTTGACGTTTCGCTTGCAACACTAAAAAGAGAGCTAACTTCGCTAAGAAAGAAAGGTTACATAGCTCGTAGCGGAAGTGATAAAAATGGGCAATGGCTCATTCTTGAAAATATCTGACACTTTACAGGTGGCTAATCCAAACATTCGGGATTAGTCACCTGTCTTTTACTACGACTTAACCAGCATATACAAGGCGATTACACCATAAACCGCTATTTGTACCGCACCCCATACCTTTAGCCAAAAGTCTGACAGCCATATACCTTCGCCTCGTTTGCAAACTTCGCAAATACGTTGTTCATGAGCCTTTATCATGGCTAATTGTTCTGCAGCGTGTTTTTTCAAAAGTTCCGTTTCTTCTTGTATATAGCCATTCTTCACAAGGCGAAATTGGTCTATATCGGCTTGCTTGATAGTTAGTTCTACAGGTTGCGAAGTTATGTTCTTTAGTTGCTCTACAACAGACAGCAAGCATTTATTCAACTGAGTTGTTGCTTCTATGAGTTTGGCTATTTTGTCTGTCTCCGTATTCAGTGTTTCCGTATTATCAACACTCTGTATCAGAGTGGATATGTCTACTCTGTCATTCTTTGATATTCTCATATTATAATTTGGGTTAGTTGTTCATCGTCTGTTTCCTCTTTTGACAGCAGGGCGGCACATTTGGCTTGCCATTCGTGCGCATCGTCTTGCCCATTCCAAATCATCTTCATCCTTGTCTCTGCCCCAACCATCGGGAGTGCTGCCACCACCGCCAGTGGACTCTGACATCTGTGTAGCTGCATCAAGATAGCCAGCGAAAAGAAGAACGGCTGTTTGCTGTAAATCATTGATAGTGGCGAATACGTTGTTCTCAGGCAAAGAAACATCTTGCATCAGAATATCGTTTGCATTCGATGGAATCTCTATCTCGTAATCACGATAATTCCAGTTGATAGAATGATGTACCAATGGTTGAGGTTGGTACTCGTTGCAGTTTCTGCACCTTACATTATTTGCAGTTTGCAGTTCTGCGGATGTATTTCTTACATGATTTTCCCTGTCAGCATCTTCTTGTTGAAGAACTTCTTTATGCAGTTTCTCCCATGTTGCTTCTATCTTCGATGGCATAAGGTTTCTGCCTTTACCAAGAGACGAAGATTTATAAGTGGAGTTGCCTCTCTTTATGGAATATCCACGGACTATATTTTGAGAGTCCTTTTGCAGCATCACATCATAGCCATATTGTTTTAGTCGTTCCACATAATCATTCCAATTAAACCTATCCATAGAGCGGAGAGCATCCATACAGTCATTCGTTATCTCTTGTTTGTTTTGTATTGAAATGTCGGATGCTTGTATCCAGCCTCTACGTTTTGTGATATTATTTGCAGCAGCCATTGCTCTTATGTGGATATTGTGGTCATTGTTGATATTGCCGCCATTGTCTATACGGTTGGCATCAATGTGAAGATGCAAAATGCCACTTTTGCTGTCACGATGAAGTGACACCACATATTGACTGTTGCAAAGATTGGTGTGTCTGTCTTTTGCTCGTTTGGTTCCTTTCGTCAAATCAATGGAGTCAAACTCACGAATGAAATCGTCTGCAAGTTTTTCCCAATCATCATTAGTCCAGCCTTTGGTTTCTTCGGCTGTTGGCGATACCTCTATTCTAATCATGTTGTTCTTGATTGCCTTTGGATGCTCACCCAAAAACTTTGCTTGATGCAATAACATCCTCGACCATAAAGACTCCGCAGCTACATTGTCTGGTAGCAGGTGCAACTTGATAATGTCTGCCTTGTCTTTGTTTACTACATATCGCATGGAGTTTGCACCATGTGATATTGCTCTTGCCTTTGCTATCATACCATTCTCTTTTATAATGTCAGATAATCTTTGATGTCGCCCCAACGAGTTATAAGTGGAATAGCCGCTTTCATCCATTCTTCAACAAACTTGGTGTTGTGGAAATATAGACCTCGCTTGT
>OIZP01001353.1_pt1 | contig 12753 bp, 12 predicted proteins | sample 1588531 | NCBI WGS metagenome assembly OIZP01 (sample SAMN03283283) | human gut metagenome | biome: human-associated habitat; material: feces | host: Homo sapiens | place: Peru | collected 2012 | reverse complement strand
ATCAATACCGATTGGAGACAGATGTGCCATGCAATCGCTCTTCAGAGTGTTGATATTCCGTTAGCAGATCCGCACTTCTGGACGATGGAAGGTTCCGTTCGTGTTGGTCAGCTCTGCAACGACTTCGGTCTGATGTGGGGATGCCATTCCAACAACCACTTCGATATTTCTCTGGCTATGGTTGTACAGTGTGCAGCAGCAATCCCGGGCAAGATGAACGGTATTGATACGCACTGGATCTGGCAGGAGGGCCGTGAGCGCCTGACCAAGGAGCCGTTACAGATCGTTGGCGGATGCATCGACCTGCCGAAGAAGCCGGGTCTCGGTGTTGAAGTAGATCGTGATCAGATCATGAAGGCTCATCAGCTGTACATGGACAAGTGCTACGGCAAGGGTGCCCGCAACGACGCTGTGGGCATGCAGTACCTGATCCCCGGCTGGAAGTTTGACAACAAGAAGCCCTGCCTGGTGCGCTAAAACACAAAAGGGGACCGCATGCGGCAAAAAAGCTTTGCAAAACGGTAATAAATCTTTGCCAAGATGACAGCGGCTGTAACACTTCTGGAAGATAATGGAATGGATACAACATATCTGAAACATATTTTACAGAAATTTGAAATGCAGGTTTCACAAGCTGCAAACTTGTCAATAGGCTAGAAAGAAGCACCGCTTGTTTGAGCATTTTATCAATTGCGGTCAAAACCTGAACAAAGTATACTATGTTCAGAAAGAGCGGAGCGGATGAAGAAACGCTCCGCAGGGAAGAGAAAAACGAAATTTCAAATTCGTCACAAGGAGAGAAAAACCATGAGCAAGATCAACGTTTCCCGTCGCGATTTCCTGAAGGCAGCCGGCATTGGTGCCGCTGCTCTGGGCCTGACCGCTTGCGGCGGCAGCTCCAGCACCGCCGCTTCCAGCACTGCAGCTTCCAGCGCAGCCGGTTCCACCGCTTCTGCCGGCGGCAGCAACTGGCCCACCGACACCGTCAGCTTCTACGTTCCCGCTAAGGCAGGCGGCGGCACGGATATGGCAGGCCGTCTGTTCCTGCAGGGCATGAACGAAGTTCACCCCGGCAACTACATCGTGGTCAACGACGTGACCGGCGGCGGCTCTGTGGCTGCTGAGAACGTCCGTAACGCAAAGCCCGACGGCCTGAACCTGCTGATGTACCACACCGGCCTGTGTACCTCCATTGCTTCCGGCCAGTACGCACACGACCTGAGCGAGTTCACCATCTGCGGCATGTTCATGACCGTTTCCGAGGAAGCCAACGGCGGCATCTTCGTTCCGGGCAACAGCAAGTTCGACACCATCCAGGACCTGATCGAGTACGGCAAGGCACACCCCGGTGAGCTGATGGCCGGTATGCAGAACGGTTCTTCCACCCAGCTGATCGAGGCTCTGTTCGAGCATGAGTTCGGCTTCGAGGCTACCATGGTCGATGCAGGCTCCAACGCCGATAAGGTCACCGCTCTGATGGGCAACCAGATCGACTACTGCTTCATGAACACCACCGGCAACGACCAGTACGTCAAGTCCGGCGACCTGAAGTGCCTGATGACCTGGGGCAAGAAGGGTGCTGCCCGCAGCCTGACCATCCCCGATGCTCCCACCATCGACGAGGCTTACCCCGACAACACCCTGCCCCGCCTGGATATGTACGGCTACATCGCAGGCCCTGCCGGCATGAGCGACGAGCTGGTCCAGACCATCAGCGAGGTGATGAAAGAAGCAACCGATACCTCCACCGTTCAGGATGGCTACAAGAAGCTGGATATGGTCGTTGAGTGGTACTCCGCTGCCGACTCTGCTGAGATCCTCCAGCAGTGCCAGGATGCTTACAACCAGGCTTACGCTCTGACCCAGGGCTAAGTGGTAAGCGCTTCCACTGAAATAGTTGCATGAAAATAGGGCCGACGCGGATGCACAAGCCTGCGTCGGCCCTTGTTATCAAAAGACATAGGAGGAACACTCTATGCATCGCGATCGGATCGTTGGTCTTGTCACCACCATCCTGGGCCTGTTCGTTGCATATATGACCAGCCAGCTGGCTGATACCAATATGCCCGGCGACCCCGGCCCCAAGGTTTTCCCGTTTATTGCCGCTGGCATCTTGATCCTTTGTGGTCTGATCCTGCTCATCCGTAAGCCTGCACAGGAGGCCAAGCCTTTCCTGAACGGCAAAGAGGAAGTCCAGCGCTTCGTCTCCATCATTCTGGTCATCGCCGCCTACATCGTTCTGATGTGGCTGTTCGGTTTCCTGGTGCCCACGCTGGTCATCGTCTGCCTGCTCTGCTTCATGTTTGCAAAGGGCAAGAACATCCCCAAGTGGCAGCCTGTGGTCTACTCCGTCATTGTGACCGCCGTGCTGTACGTTGCATTCGTCTACATGCTCAAGCTGCGCCTGCCCGTTGGCACGCTGCTGGACATTAGCCTGTAAGGAGGGGCAAAACAATGGCTGACGTAATCTCCGCTTTGGCTCTGTTGTTTGAGCCTGCTACCTTTATCATGTGCTTTGTGGGCATGCTGGTCGGCGTTGTGCTGGGCGCAATCCCCGGCCTGGCAGCCGGTCTGGCCATCACGGTCATGCTGCCCATCTCGTTCACCATGAAATCCACCCAGGCATTCGCCCTGCTGATGTCCATTTGGGTCGGCGGCTGCTCCGGTTCGTTCATCGGTTCCATCCTGTTGGGCATCCCCGGCACCCCGTCCTCTCTGGCAACCACCTTTGACGGCTACGCCATGACCAAAAAGGGCGAGGCCACCCGTGCACTGTCCATCGGTACCCTGTCCAACTTCATGGGCACCGCTCCCTCCATCATCATCGCCATGATCGCCTGCCCCCTGATCGCCTCCGTGGCGGTCAAGATGGGCCCCTGGGAGTACTTTGCACTGTCGTTCATGGCCATCACCCTGGTGGTCTCCATCTCCAAGGGCAACATGGTCAAGGGCTTTATCGGTGCCGGTATGGGCCTGCTGCTCACCCAGGTGGGCTACGCTCCCATCTCCTCCACCGAGCGCTTCACCTTTGGCAGCTACTATCTGGCCAGCGGCTTCTCGATGTCCTGCGTCATGATCGGTATCTTTGCCGGTTCTCTGATCATCATGAACTACGCCCATGGCGTGAACGGCCCCAAGTCCTCCTTTGACGGCAAGCTGACCGGCTTCAAGATCGAAAAGGGCGACTTCACCTCCAACATCCCCAACATCATCCGTTCGTTCCTGATCGGCCTGGGCATCGGCTTCCTGCCCGGCATGGGCGCTGCCCTGTCCAACATGGTGTCCTATGCGACCGCAAAGAACTCCTCCAAGTATCCGGAGAAGTTCGGCACCGGTATCCCCGATGGTATCTGGGCTCCTGAGGTTGCAAACAACGCTTCCGTCGGCGGCGCTGTCATCCCCATGATCGCACTGGGCATCCCCGGCGACGGCACCACGGCCATGCTGCTGGGCGGCCTGACCATCCACGGCATCCAGCCCGGCCCCCTGATGCAGCAGAACAACCCCGTGTTCACCTACATGATCTTCCTGTCCGCCCTGCTGGCAGCCATCCTCTGCCTGCTGGTCGAGATCTTCGGCATCCGCTGGTTCCCCAAGCTGCTGGATGCTCCGTACCACTTCCTGTACCCCGCAATCCTGGCGCTGTGCCTGCTGGGCGTTTACATCGAGACGTTCAACATCGCCAACATCATCATGGCCTGCTTCTTCATGGCAATCGGCCTGTACATGATGTACGCCGGCATCCCCACCACCCCGTTCATCCTGTCCTTTGTTCTGGGCAGCCAGATGGAGCAGTACTTCCGTAAGGCGATCAGCTACGGCAAGGGCGACTGGACCCTGTTCTTCAAGCGTCCCGTTTCCTGCATCCTGCTGATCGTTGCCATCGGCTCCGTCATCGTGCCCCTGATCAAAGAGCAGAAAGAGAAGAAAAAGGCCGCTGCCGCAAAGTAATTTGGGCTGAACAGCGTGCCACAGGGGGGCGGCCTCCAAAACGTTTTGCACCGGCTCGCGCAGCCAGGCGCGGGGCGTGGGGGCCGCCCCTTTTTGTTTGGGAAAGGAGAGTGGAAGATGAAAACATTGATCCGTAATGTCAAACTGTTTGACGGCACCGCCGTGGCGGCAAAGCCCATGGACGTGCTGTTTGACGAAACCGGGATCCTTACCGTGGCCGAAACCGGGGCCGAGGCTCCTGCGGCCGACACCGTGGTGGACGGCAGCGGCAAAACGCTGACCCCCGGCCTGATCGACGGCCATGTGCATCTGGGGGCCAAAGGGATGGAAGGCCCCTCGGACCCCAGAAGCTATGCAGAAGCCGGGGCCCGCATTGCCCACCAGATGCAGGACATCCGCCGCTATGGCATCACCACCGTGCGCAACTGCGGCACCGGCGGCAACGCCGACCTGTTTGTGCGGGATATGATCCGCAGCGGCGAGATCGACGGAGGCCGCATCGTGGGCTGCGGCAAGGGCATCTGCATCACCGGCGGCCACGGCTGGAGCATGGCCATTGAAACGGACACCGTGGACGAAACGCGCAAAGCGGCCCGCCTGCAGCTGCGCGAGGGTGCAGACTTTGTCAAGCTGATGGCCACCGGCGGCATGGGGACCAAGGGCTCGGTGCCCAACGCCCCCCAGCTGACCGAAGCCCAGATGCGTGCCGCCGTGGAGGAGGCCGCCAGCGTGGGCAAGTTCACCGCCGCCCACTGCACCGGTCTGGTCGGTGCCATGAACGCCATCCGTGCCGGGGTACACATTATTGAGCACGCCCAGCTGGACGAGCCCACCGCCGAGGCCCTGGCCAAGAGCGGCGCGGCCTGGTGCCCCACCATCGTCACCCGCTACCGCATCCTGCACACCACCGACCCCAATTACCAGTGGATGCGCAAAAAAGCCGACCCCGGTGACCTGGTGCGCAAGCAGAAAGCCCTGATGCTCTGCAAGCAGTACGGCATCCCCGTCATCGCGGGCACCGACGCTGGCCCCAACCTGATGGTGCCGCTGGGCGACTCGCTGTGGACGGAGCTGGGCATTTACCAGGAGTACGGCATGACCGCGCCGGAAGTGCTGCACAGCTGCACCGCCGGGGCTGCCAAAGTGCTGAAGATCGACGACGTGACCGGTGCCGTGCGTCCCGGCCTGGCGGCCGACCTGGCCCTGTTTGAGGGCGACCCCACCGCCGACATCACCGCAGTGGACACCGTTTGCCAGGTCTGGCAGAATGGTGTACAAAAGTACGTCAAAGTATGATACAATAAAAAAGGAGTAATGAACCATGTCGATGCAAAAGGATTACGAAGCTTACGCTGCACGCCGTGAGGCGCTGGCCAAGACCCACTTTGGTCCCATCTGGCTGGATCCCCTGAGCCGCTATGTCCATCCGTTCCAGATCTGGGGCAACGTGTGGTATGTGGGCGACAGCTGGGTCTGTGTCCACCTGATCGACACCGGCGACGGCCTGCTGCTGATCGACTCCGGCAACTGCGGCTGCACCGATATGCTGATCCAGGCCATCTGGGAAGCAGGCTTCAACCCCAAGGATGTCAAGTGGATCATCCACTCTCACGGCCATCTGGATCACATCGGCGGCGCAAACTTCTTCAAAAAGCTGTTCGGCACCAAGCTCTATCTGGGCGAGCCCGATGCTAAGATGTTCCGCGAGAAGCCCTGGATCTCGGCCATCTACGATGCAAACAGCGACCTGAACGAGCTGTTTGTGCCGGATTATGAGATCAAAGAGGGCGATGTGCTGACCTTTGGCAACACCACCATCCGCTTCACCCTGGTGCCCGGCCACACCGACGGCTGCATTGCCATGTTCTTTGATGCCCACAACGGCACCGAGACCAAGCGCTGCGGCTACTACGGCGGTTTCGGCTTCAACACCCTGCAGAAAGATTACCTGATCGAGATCGGCGACCCCACCTACCAGACCCGCCAGACCTACCTGAACTCTCTGGCCAAGGTCCGCAATGAAAAAGTGGAGATCTTCCTGGGCAATCACTGCATCAACAACGACACCCTGGGCCGCCATCAGAAGCAGCTGGACAACCCCGATGGTCCCAATCCGTTCATCGACACCGAAGTATGGGGCAAGTACCTCGACGAGAAGCGCGATGCCCTGCTGGAGTTCATGAAAGACCCGAAGAACAACTGATAAAAAAGGAGATATGACCCATGAACACATCCACCACTGAGGCCCGCCAGGAGCTGGCACAGCTGCGCCACAAGGTGCAGGTGTATTACACGGCGCACACCGCGCTGTATGCGGCGGCGCTGCTGCTTCTGATCTGGAAACCGACCCGTATGGCGGGCCTTGTGCTGGGTGTGGCCAACATGGTGTTCTACTTTTTGTGGCTGCGCGGCAAGGTCAAGGGATACAGCACCGCTGCCACGCAGGCGAACATCCGCCTGGGCATCTGCGCCCCGCTGACCGATGCCGCCCTGACCGGCCGCAGCGGCATCACGGCCGAAGATCTTGACCGCTGGCAGTTCCTGCCCCGCCGCCTGGGCAAGGGCAGCAGCCTGTTGGTGCAGAACGGCTTTACCGGCAAGCTGGACGACGGCCAGACCGTTTCCGGCACCGAGGTCACCCTGCACTACCCGTATGAGACGGCCGGCGGCAAGGAGACGTTCAGCTTTTTGAACGGCACCCTGCTGTGGACCGCCACCCCGGCCCCGGAGCAGGGCGACTGGCTGCTGTACCACAAGGGGATGCTGCACGAGCTTTCTCAGCGCGCCTACCTTGCCCAGCACGGTTATTTCCCGGTGGAACTGGGCGAGGACGGCCTTGGCGAAACCTTTGAGTGCTATTCCCACACCGAGGGCACACAGCTGCCGGATTATCTGGCCCGCCGCCTGGAAAAGATCGCAGCCGACAGCAAAACGTTGGGCGCGGTGCGCATCTGTGAGCAGGGAAGCATGCTGTTCTTCCGCAACCGGTTCTACACCGTAACGCTCAAGGTGCGCGACCTGCCGGAGGAAAAAGAGCTGGAAGCAAACCTGCTGCCGGAGCGTGACGAGGTGTTCAGCTTCTTCCGCTGGCAGCAGAAAGCCCAGCAGTAACGCCCCTGCCTGGCAGGGAGAAAGAGTAAGATCATGCAGCAGTACCAGATGGAACCCGGCATCGTCCAGACCATTCAGATGAAGCTGAACCAGGGGCTGGCGTTCCCGGACCCGATCGTGATCCGGAAAGCGGAATTGTATCATTTCCGTCCTCAGCCCAGAGAAAAGGTCTGGAAAGACGGCACGGGCCGCATCAGCCGCAGCTGGTGTTTCCCCACATGGCTGCGCCTGTACGATACCGAGGGTTTCTGCGGCGAGGGTCCGGTGCTGCCGGAGGTGTGGAACATCTTCCTGCCCATGATGCTGGAAGATGCCGTGCCCCGCACAAACCTGGAATGGCGGCAGCTGTTTTACTGGCGGGTGCGCGGCGATCACAGCACGTTCCGTGCTCTGGAAACGCTGGAATATGTCCTGTTTGACCTGCTGGCCAAGCGCCGCGGCATACCGGCCCACCGGATGCTGGGGGCACAGAAAGACTGGACCGACTGCTACCGGGGCGGCGGTACCGTGCTGCAAAGCGATGAAGAACTGGTGGAGGAGCTGCTGGAGATCAAGGAAGCAGGCTACCGTGCCACCAAGTTCAAGATCAGCCTGAACGACTGGGAGCGGGATGTGCGCCGGATGGAGAAGGTGCGCAAGGCCCTTGGCCCGGAAATGAAGATCGCGGTGGACTCCAACCAGGCCTGGCCCAAGGAGATCTGTATGCAGTTCCTGCGCGAGGCCGCTCCGTACGACATTGCGTGGTACGAGGAGCCGACCGATGCCTTTGACATGGAGGAGATCGCCGCGCTGACGGCTGCGATCCGGGACGAGGGGCTGAATGTCCCTGTGGCCTATGGCGAGTCGGCCCGGCGGTTCCACACATTCAAGGCGTACATCGACGCAGGCGTGCAGGTGATCCAGCCGCTGCCCCAGTTCTACACCCTGGCCGAGCAGCTGCGCACCATGGAGTACGCCCGCAGCCGGGGCTGCCGGATCACCAGCGGCCAGAACGATCTGCCAGGCGTGCTGATCGGCGCACTGCTGCAGCCCGGCGAGCCCATTGAGTTCCACCGCCCCAATACCGAACGGATCGAAGATTATTTTCATGTCCGCGCAACGCTGCACGACGGCAGGCTCTACCTGCCTGACTGCCCCGGTCTGCCCGTGCGGGTGGACCTGGAACGCCTGCAGGCAGACGGCCTGCTGCGCGAAAAACAGACATTGGATCCAAAAACAATTTGAGAGGTGCAGAATCATGCAGAATTCTCCGATCATTACCAAAATGCAGGTCATCCCCGTAGCAGGCTACGACGGAATGCTGATGACCCTTTCGGGCGCACACGCCCCCTGCTTTACCCGCAACCTGGTGGTCCTGACCGATAATGCGGGCCACACCGGTGTGGGCGAGATCCACGGCGGCGATTACACCTGCGACTGCCTGAACGCCGTCCGCCCGCTGGTGGAGGGCCAGCCTGTGGCCCGCTACCGCGAGATCCTGCAGCAGATCCACCGCCTGGCAAAGCATGCCGACGGTGACGACGGCGAGGGCATCCAGACGCTGGATATCTCCAAGCTGAAGTTCGTGGTCAAGAGCGAGTGGGCCATCGAGTGCGCCATGCTGGACCTGATGGGCCAGTTCCTGGGCGTGCCCATGTGTACCCTGCTGGGCGAGGGCCAGCAGCGCAAGGAAGTGGAGATGCTGGGCTACATGTTCTACGTCTCCGATAAGAACAAGGTGCCTGCCGGTGAGATGCAGTACCTGGACGAGAGCGACAGCTCCGATCCCTGGTTCCGTCTGCGCCGCCAGGAGATGCTGACCCCGGAGCGCCTGGTGGAGCAGGCCGAAGCCCTGAACGAGAAGTACGGTTTCCGCAACTTCAAGCTCAAGGGCGGTGTGCTCCGCGGCGAGGAGGAGATGGAGGGCCTGCGTGCCATCAAGAAGCGCTTCCCCGATGCCCGCGTCAACGTCGACCCCAACGGTGCCTGGAGCCTGGCCGAGGCCATCCGCCTGTGCAAGGATATGAGGGATGTTCTGACCTACATCGAGGATCCGTGCGGCCCGGAGGCCGGTTACTCCGGCCGCGAGATCATGCGTGAGTTCAAGAACGCGGTCCAGATGCCGGTGGCTACCAACATGATCGCCACCGACTGGCGGCAGTTCTACCACACCGTCAGCCTGAACGCCTGCGATATCATCCTGGCCGACCCGCACTTCTGGGGCTTTGACGGTGCCATCCGGATGAGCCAGCTGCTGGAAAGCTGGGGCCTGACCTGGGGTGTACACTCCAACAACCACTTTGACATCACGCTGGCCGCCTTTGCTCAGGTGGGCGCTGCCGCTGTGGGCGAGCCTGCCCCGCTGGACACCCACTGGATCTGGCAGGACGGCCAGGATCTGCTGCTGGATGCCCCCAAGATCGTGGGCGGCAAGCTGCAGGTGCCGGATGCACCGGGCCTGGGCGTTCACCTGAACTGGGACCGCGTGTGGGAGGCAAACCGCCTGTACAACGCGCTGCCCAGCCACGACCGCGACGATGCAAAGTCGATGCAGTATCTGATCCCCGGCTGGAAGTACGACCACAAGAAGCCTGCGCTGGTGCGCTGAACCAGACCGGACGAAAGGAGGGCACGAGATGCCGCAGCAGCCACCGGTGGACCGCGAAAGCCAGAAGATGGTGCTGAACAGCCTGATCCTGGAATACAAGAACACCTTTGAACGAAGCAACAAGCTGGACAATAAGGTGTACATCGTCATCACGTTCTGCGGCTTCGTGTTTGTGTTCATCACAAACCTGTTCCACGGCCTGACCAGCCTGAAGCTGCCCCAAGGGGGGCTGGCGTGCCTGCTGGCCGCCCTGTATGTGGGCAGCTGCCTGGCGGTTATGATCGGATATGTGGGCGTGCTCATCTTCTTTCTGGCCTTGCTGCGGCCGGAGCGCATCCACCGCATGGATCCGGAATACCTCCATGTGGAGGAGCTGGTCACCCTGCCGGAAGCACAGGCCATTGAGCGGCTGCTGGAACTCTACCGCGAAACGGTGGATGAAAATCTGGTCCGGCTGCACGCCCGCTGCGATCATTTCACGCGCGGGCTGCGGTATGTGGTCTGGACGGTGGCCGCGGCCTTTGCGGCCTACACGTTCCAGATCCTGCTGGCGATGGTGAGCTGAGCCGGATAGAATGAAAAAAGGCGGACACAGGGCCCTGAAAACGGCCGGTGTCCGCCTTTCTCCATCCACGGAACAGCGTGCGTGCAGAGAGAAATTTCGTCCTGCATCGCAGAAAAATGGAAAGATTTCACGAATTATCCATTGCTTTTCCGCCCAAGAGATGGTATGATGATAACGTTCTCTGCAATTTGCTGCGGAGTGAAACAAACAAAACGGGAGAATCCTACACAAATGCAGAAAAAAACAATGATCCGGATCGCGGTGGCAGCAGCGCTTGTCATCGTTATAGCGATAATCTTACTCTTTGGGGGACATGGTTCCTCTGCATCCTCTTTGGCTGTATCGGCCCCGAACGGCACTTCACAGGCGGAAAGCAGGGCCGTTTCCTTGGCAGAAAGCGGCTCCGGTGCCTCCAGCGCAGAAAGCACATCCCAGAGCGAAAGCGAAGCTGTTTCGGAGGAGCAGCCGGACTCAGAGCCGGAGAAACCGGATGCGGAGAGCCATTCGGAATCTGCCTCGGAATCTGCTTCCGGCGCTGCCGAGTCAAAACCGGCTTCCTCGGCCGCTTCCTCTACGGCATCCGGCGCAGCCCATTCGGCAGCTTCTTCGGAAGCCGCCGCTTCGCAGCCGGCAGCGTCACATCCGGCCAGCGCCGTACCGGCTGCATCGGAGAATGAAGTGGATGCACAGATCAAAAAATATATCAAGCAGATGGAGGAGCTGCGCACACGGAGCGAGAATCACCTTTATAAATATATTACGGAATCTTACGATGAGTATATTTCTTATCCGGAGGAAAAGCGGAGCATCGCACTGAAAGTGTCCATCGTTCTGAGCAAAACAGCCGAGCTGAATGCGGCACAGAGCCAGTGTGACAAGGAGTTTAACGCTCTGCTGGCCGAGATGCGCCAATATCTGCGGGACAACGGTCAGGATCAGACCGCGGCCGACGAAGCGGAAAAGGCCTACAATGACCAGAAAGCTGCCATGAGCAAGGAGCTGACCAGCCTGGTCTACAACAGTGCCGTGGGCAGCGGCGACGGCGGTACCTGGATCCGCAACCATGTAAGCTCCTGACCAACAAAAAGAACAGCGTGGAACCTGCAAGGAAAACTGCACATTCCACGCTGGTTTTTTTTGCGAAAAAATCAAAGGATCAAAGCTCCTCCGGCGGCCGGAGCAGGGTAAAGCGGTTCTTTTCAAAGTCGATCAGGCCCTCGGCACGCATCCGGCCCAGCTCTTTGGAAAGGGCGCTGCGGTCCAGGTTGAGGTAGTCGGCCAGCTGCTGGCGGTTGAACGGGATGCTGAAGCGGGTGGCTCCGGCCCGCACGGCCTGGCCGGAAAGGTAGGTCAGCAGCCGCCCGCGCACCGTTTTGGGGGTGGTGCAGAAGATGCAGCGGGAAAGGATCAGATTCTTCTGCATGGACTCCCGCAGCAGGTTGCGCAGCAGCTGGTCCTGCCACCGGTGCTCGGTGTGGGAACAGGAAAGGACCGCGGTATCCAGGAACAGCACTTCGCACTCCTCGGCCGCCACGGCATCCACCATCAGCGGCTCGGCACAGAACGCATACGTCTCGGCGAAGGTCTGGCCGGGGCCTGCCTGGCTCAGGATGCTCAGATTGCCCCACGGGTCGATGCTCTCGATCAGCACGCTGCCCGAAAGCACGATGCCGATCTCATGCACGGTGTCCCCGGCGCGGAAGATGACCTCCCGGCGGGCAAAATGCTTTTGGCGCAGGCAGCGGCAGTGTTCCATCTGTGCAAGATCGTCCTCCTGCAGGCCCTTGAAAAGTGAGAGAGCGGTCTTTTCCATAAAAATGCCCCTTTGTGGTTATAACAACCGAATTGCTGCTGCTATTATAGTATACTATGGGCAGAAAAAGCAAGGAGGATTGGAAGATGATCCGGAAAATCATTCATATAGACGAAGAAAAGTGCAATGGCTGCGGGGCCTGTGTCACGGCCTGCCACGAGGGTGCCATCGGCCTGGTGAACGGCAAGGCCAAACTGATGCGGGACGATTACTGCGACGGCTTTGGCGACTGCCTGCCCGGCTGCCCAACCGGTGCCATCACCTTTGAGGAGCGGGAAGCCGCTGCTTACGACGAAGCCGCTGTGCTGGAAAACAAGCAGAAAAAGGCGGCCGCTGCGGCCCAGCCTGCATTCAGCGGCTGCCCCGGCCATCAGATGCGCCGTTTTGCACGGGAGGAAGCTCCGCAGGAGCAGGCTGCCGCCCCGGCAGCGCAGACTTCGCAGCTGGGCCAGTGGCCCTGCCAGATCAAGCTGGTGCCCGTGAATGCGCCCTATTTTGATGGGGCCAGGCTGCTGATCGCGGCGGACTGCACGGCCTACGCTTACGCAAACATCCATCAGGAGTTCATGAAAGGGAAGATCACCCTGATCGGCTGCCCCAAGCTGGATGAGGTAGATTACAGCGAAAAGCTGACCCAGATCTTTGCCAACAACAACATCCGGAGCGTGACCGTGCTCCGGATGGAGGTGCCCTGCTGCGGCGGGCTGGAACGCGCCGCCGTCACGG
>OIZP01001348.1_pt1 | contig 12783 bp, 9 predicted proteins | sample 1588531 | NCBI WGS metagenome assembly OIZP01 (sample SAMN03283283) | human gut metagenome | biome: human-associated habitat; material: feces | host: Homo sapiens | place: Peru | collected 2012 | reverse complement strand
CTTATTTTGCAGAAGCATTTCTTACCGCCAATGTATTACGTTATGACATACATGGAAAAAAACTTTTAGAATCATCCGGTAAGACATACTTTGGTGATGTAGGCTTGCGCAATTACATTATAGGTGGAGAACGTGAAAAAGATATTGAGAAAATAATTGAAAATATAGTATATCAACATCTTTTACGTTTAGGTTATACAGTGCGAATAGGTCAGTTACGAGCAGGGGAGATAGATTTTGTATGCACTCGTACCACATCCAAGTTAAAAGAATCCGACCAACGTCGCATATACGTGCAAGTTTCCTACATAATAGCCAATGACGAGACCCGAGAGCGCGAATTTGGAGCCTTGCATAACATACCCGATTCCTATCCCAAGTACGTCATTTCTGCAACTCCTTTAATTCGTTCTACCGATTATGAAGGAGTAACCCATTTAAGTTTAAGAAAATTCTTAGCAACAGGTTTTGATTAAAATCTCATTCTCCATCCCTCATTCATAGTGAAACAGATAACCAGGTATGCAAGAGAACATCCCCTTCTCACATACCTGGTTATTTTTTTCACCCTCATACCTCCACTTTCATACATCTCTACCCATCCAAAGGACTAGAAAAGTATTAATGAACTCATTAATGGCTATTAATGACAATTAATGTTCAAACCAAACCTCGCAGAGCGAGGAACAACATAAGCAGCAACGCTGCCTAAGCAAGAACAGAATAAATCAGCAAAATCCGTATTCCACAAAAAGTCCCAATGAAGGAACGGCTTGCACTGTTCCCCCATCAGACCAATCACTTCACAAAACTCTCCTTAATACACTCCACAATATACCTCACATCCTCGTCAGAAACCCAAGGACCAGCAGGCAAGCAAAAACCAACCTTAAACAAATCCTCCTCAACCCCATTCGTATACACAGGAGCACCCTTATAAACAGGTTGTTTATGCATAGGCTTCCATACCGGACGGCATTCCACCTTCTTACCCAACATAAACACACGCAAAGCCTCCACATTCTCATTAGGTTGACAATCCGTCACAGCCGAGTCCACCGCATGAATCACACCAGCAGCACCACCCACAGCAGTTTTAATAACCTCCTTGTAAGCGTTCTCTTGACCTTGAATCTTCACATTCTCATCCAGCGTAGCAGCACACAACCAGAAGTTCGCATCATAGCGCTTATCAGCAGGTTGCTTATGAATATGCACACCAGGAACGTCCTTCAAAAGTTCCTCATAAAGCTTCTGCACATGCTTATGGTGCGCAATATGATCATTAAGCACAGTCATCTGACCACGACCAATACCAGCACACACATTCGACATACGATAATTATAACCAATAGCCGTATGTTGATAGTAAGGATAAGCATCGCGAGCCTGTGTAGCATACCACATAACCTCGTTGGCATCCTCCGCGTTACGGCAAATCAAAGCCCCACCGCCCGAAGTCGTAATCATCTTATTGCCGTTAAACGACAACACACCATATTTACCGAAAGTACCAAGCACCTGTCCATCAAAACGAGAACCCATACCCTCAGCAGCATCCTCCACCACGGGAATACCATACTTGTCGGCAATAGCCATTATCTCATCAATGCGATAAGGCATACCATACAGAGCCACAGGCACAATCGCCTTCGGATACTTACCCGTCTTCTCCTTACGGTCAAGAATAGCCTTCTCAAGCAAAGCAGGATCCATGTTCCAAGTTTCGTTCTCCGAACCCACAAACACAGGTTTAGCCCCAAGATAAGTAATAGGATGAGAAGAAGCACAGAAGGTAAAGCTCTGCACCAGCACCTCGTCACCAGCCTTCACACCACAGCCAATCAAAGCCAAGTGTACCGCAGCCGTACCTGCCGACAGACAAACCACCTTACGGTCAAGCGGTTCCGACCCATCAACCTTACTATTAGCAAACGCCTCCAAATCCTTTTCGAAAGCATTCACATTCGGACCCATAGGCACCACCCAGTTGGTATCGAAAGCCTCCTTCACATATTTCTGTTCCAAACCAGCCTCACTCATGTGGGCAAGGCACAAGTAAATTGTTTTTCTTTCTTCCATTGTTGTATAATTTTGTTGTTATTTTATTTTTAGTAATTTTATTCTTCATCTAATTTTTGAATAAAATTTGTGATGAAAATATTTCTTTCTTTATTCATCATAAGTTTATCCATTAAGTCCATAGCATTTTCTAATGTATTCTTGTAATATTCATCATTGAATGACTGAATACCATTATATGATTGTATCAATACATCTGTTACAAGATTCCACACACCATAGTCTTTTGGTAATTTTTTTTCTAAAATACGTTCTAACCAACTCAAGGCTTGAATAGGTTCTGTAATGGCATAACTTGCTAAAAACTCAATAAACCCTCTGTTGTAGCACATACTTAGTGAAGAATTTACGTATTTTTGTGCTATTATGTCTTTATTATTAGCAGGCCAGCAATTAGCATGATAGAATATTCCGTCGTATGCATCCCCAAATTCAGGAGTATTATACTTATCGTTTAAAAGGGTTGTTATATATAATACTGCATCCTCGTCTAATTTATCTTCTAAATTACTAAGGAATCTAACCAATGCTAATCTTGCTGTTTGACTATTATCACATATATTATCAAGCAATGCCTTAATATCTGCTCTATGATTATTATGCGACCATGCGATCCACAATATAATTACTAGTTCCTCATAACATTCAGGGTTTTCAGTAGCATGCTTAAAGAAATCCATCAAATCGTCTATTGCATAATTGATAAAATAAATCAATGGGTTATACTGGTGTATAGGCATAGACATCAATCTCACATCATAATCATGCATCAATAACTTGAATAGTTTTATATTCCTCATCTTATCCAAATTATTAAGCACCGCCATATTTAGCAAAATCGCACAGCGAGTATATACAGAAGCAGATGTAGCGACATTTTCTAATGTCTTAAATAGCTCTTCTTTATATTCTTCGAATTTATAACATTTCACTAACGTGTATGCTGCATATCCTCTTGTCTGATTTATAGCCGCGTTATAAGTGTCTTTTTCTTTTGCAATTTCAGAAGGAACTTCACATTCCTCAATATTCAAAACAGCTTTACATAAAAAGTCAAAAACTCTTTTGGGTAAACATTTATTTTCTATAAAGACATTAGTTATAATCAAAAAATGCCTAATATTAAACCCTTTATATGTAGAATTTACATTACCATCTAATTGGTCAACGATGATGCAAAATATTTTTTCTGCTTCGTCATACATTTTGGCGTCAAGCAATCCTTCCAACCCAGCTACCGCATAGTTTAGTTTAATATCTTTGTCTTCAGCAATTTGTTTAATAAAGTTTAAGTATTTATAAGGGGTTTCACTTACTACCTTTTTGAATTCTTGGCATTGTCCTGTTAGGGTGGGGCGTTTAAAATCTGTCGTTTGGTTATCTTTAAATTTAGTCATCGATATATACCAATCTCTGAGCCTCATATTCGCAGCTTTTTTAGTCCCAATAGATGGCCATCCGCACATCGTCGAAGAACTAATCGGTAAATTATTTTTCAAAGAAGCGTAACTTGTTACTCCATTCTTTTTATATGCAAATTTTCTTTCAATTCTAAGACATTCTTGATATGCTTCCCAACTGATTTTGCGTAAAATCTCTTTAGGTAAAGCATGTAAAACTTTTCCTCGTTGCAAATCTAAGTCGCAAATAGGGAAACTTGCTAAACCTCTTCTTTGATATAAAGTTTTATATATATGCAGTTCATTTTTATCTGTTAAACATTCAGCCTTTTTTATAACTTCCAGTTGTTGTGTAGAAGTCATATACGAGAACGAAGCCTTTAAAGCCTCTAAAGCTTGATATTCAACCCAACAAGGAGCATTTGATAAAACAGGTCTTTTGCAAATTATAGAATAGATTTCATTTACATACTCTTTTGGAAACTCCGTATAAACATATAACGCAATAAATACAAAGCATTCATAGTTACTATGACTAAAATCTAACAGATATTCTTCAGTTTCTTTTTCTCTTATATTTTTTAGGAAATCGTCAATTAGCTTATTCACCACATCTTCAGTAAAATTTCTGTGGAAGTCTCCTCCCAAAACACGTTGAAAATGTGAGAATTCGTTTGATTTTGCAATTTCATAATCATAAAATTCCGATTTTGTTGCTTCCATTATTATTTCAAGCAACTCCACATATAGTTTAATAGCAATACAATGATGCTTCGATTCCATCATCCTAAGTATACTCTCTTCTTGATTGTTAAGTTTTATTGGATACAGAGAATCATCTGTTTTTGCAGAAAGTTCTTTTATTCTCTTTCTAAACACATCACAAACAAAGTTTGGATCATTTTTGGCAATACATTTTAATAAGTCAATACAAGCAGCATCGGTACAGTTAGCACTAATTTCATTGTAAAGCTTTATAATGCGCTCAGAACGACAATCTATAAATTGAAAGTTCGCAAAATTTCCAATTCTTTTTTTGTCATCATCATTTCCATAACTAAGAATGTTAAATATAACATCTAACACCTTATCAGGGTCATGCCATAAGGTTCTATGGCACATAGTCAATACTCCCTCCTTATAGTCTTCTTTCAATGAAGTCCATTTTTTGCCATTTTCGATGATGTTCCAAATGGCTTCAAGCCAAACACTAGAGTGAATAGATTCGAAAATCACTCTCATGAACAAGCTGTTGTCAAAGATTTTATTTTTAATCAACTGTAATTCTTCCATCTTTGGTTTATCAAAGAAGGTCATATTACTTAAAGCCAGTGATTTTAGATGAAAGCGAAATTTATCTTTTCCCTCCTCATCTTTATCATATAACAATCTATTTAAATTTTGTATGTATTTCCAAGGATCCTTCTCTCGCAAAAAAGTTAAAATGCTTTTTACAGCAGCACGTGAAAACAAACCTTGGTGTTGGCTTGATAGTTCTTTCAGTAAGTCATAATTTTTTTCTACAAATCTTCTTGCATATACATAGTCAAACATTGTTTGGTGAAAGAACTGTATTCGCTCATCCGAAACAGACAATAGCAACTCGTTCGAAAGCAAATAATTGAGTTCATTATTATATTCTGTTTCAACCACACATTTATGAATAGATAACTCTTGTCGTTTATACATATTCTCAACCATCGTGTCGAGAACTTCCAAAACCTTACTCTTGCTTATTTTGTTTTCATCAATATCTCTTATATAAATTCTCCATAATTCGTCATAAAGAACTTCCTTTGTAATCGAATTCCTTAGTTTTCCATGTGGAATAACCTTTAGATACAATAATAGGTGCAAAGGGTTTCCTAAAAAATTCAATAACTCCTCACCAATATTAAATTCTAATCCATTTTCCTTAAGAATATCTTGAACCCTATTGTTCGAAAAATTTTCAAGTTCCCATTTTTGGGGAGTCTTTAATTCGTTCAAAATAGGGTCATATTCTAAATCATAAGGTCTGCAAGAAATAACAACTCTAACATGAGCTATGTTTTTTATTGCTGTTATAAGTTTAAAGATTGAGCGTATAGGAGTACGGTTTGAAGATAAAGATAAAGACAGAGCATCAATTTGGTCAATTAGCAAAACGACTCGTTTCTTTTTTAGAACTGCATCTTTAATAACAGATTCAATAGGTTTAGGCAGATTCATCTGCCTCCTTAAACTGTCCGTATCACAAAATTCTATTTGGTCCGATTTTAGTCCAAGCACCAAATAGTCAGATTTTTTTTCAAGTTTGCAAAGCACATCGTGCATTACAACCGACTTACCAACCCCAGCTTTTCCATAAAGCAAGGCAACTCGATTCGGATCTTTTCCATCCGCATCTTGAGCAATCCAGTTTAAAATCAAATTAACCTCATCACGTAGTATTGGCGGATTAATTTGAGGTTTTGCAAAAGTTCGTAATTCAAAAGATTTATCTTCAAAGGCCTTGTCTACATTTTCCGTGTACTCATCAACAAAAATAGTTCCAGCATCACGTGCAATATATACAAGTCCTCTATCCATAGAGGTATTAATATCTATATCCATAAGGTTCTACAGTTTAAAATGGTAATAAAGTCAAGAGTCTAACCATTGAATGTTACTTATTAAACTATCAGTTAATGTAGCATACAATTCACTTAATAACATACTTCAACATACATTCTATAATTGCCGGAAAATCAGTTTGCACTTCATCAGCTGAGGCTAGAAACATTGTTCCCCTACGACCTTCCCCATTCTTTTCAATAGTAATATATTGCTTAAAATTATTAGTAGAAGATTTAGAATATACACAAACACTCAAGTTAATATTTTCTTCGTGCAGCAGCAACATATAGGGTGCAATATAACGAATAAAATAATCAGCTTTTTCCATGAATACGTTTTCTGCAATATCTTTCATTCTATCATCCGAAATGCCTAAGCGTTTCATGACAGAAAGAACTCTTAACATAACAGGGCATAAGACAATATCTTCTCCTTCCCTGTTTAGTGTAATACCATAAGACAATTTTTGTTCTAATTTTATTGCATGTACAATTTCGCGTAAGGTCATTTTTCTTATTGAATCATTTTCTTTATCCAAAATGAAGTGTAATAAGTCCTTAGGGCAATCAGTTGTTTTATACAATAGGTCGTATATGTACTCTTCTCGTTCATCCTGAAGAGAATATGAGAATGGTAAACTTGATGTAAATTTGCCTATATACCCATCAAAGTCAGTATCTTTTCCATAAAAATGAATGAAAATAGTTCTAATATTCGAATAGTCGCAAACAAGCACAATATTATCCAATTCGAATTTATTTCCAGCAATCGATTTGTCAGGTTTATTAAAATACTTGTAACCATAATCAATGTGTGCAGAGAAAATATTGAGAATCCTAAATAGGTGCGCAGGGTCTATTCGGTCCATATCTTCAACAATTAGAACAACCTTTTTTCCTGTTTTTCCCTTATAACTCTTAATAGCTTCCTTAATGATAAATGTGACAATATCTTCTTCATAAATGGTTTTTTCTTCAACACTACTTAAGAAATTATCAATCAGTGCATCTTTGTTAGTTTCTTGTTTAAATTTATCAAAGTCCGACTTTAAGTTTTTAAATAGTTTCAGCGTATTCATACTCTCTAAAACAGTAGTTATGTTGACATCATTAACAGCTACAGCCGATAGAGAATTAAACAAGTCTGCTACTAACGATATTCCCTTATTTTGCAGATAAAACCAAAGAGCAACATTTTCTGGAATTGTAATTTGGTCTTCTAACATCCCATTTATCAGCAACTGAAAAAGGATATCACGTTTTATAAGCGAAAAAATATCTTCGTTTGTGGTTACTTGATAGTTAACAGGATACAAAGTGAGAAAAGTAAAATGTTCCTTTACATGCTCAGTCTCTTTGAATTTTTCCAAAAAATAGGATTTTCCATCACCAAATTTAGATGAAAAAATAGTCCTTTGGTTCACTTTTAAGTGTTCAAAAAAACTGTTTATAGCATTATCTATGGGAATAAAAAACTCTTCCATTCTTTCCTACAATAAAATCTTAGATTAAAAATTAGAATTTTAGAACTATCTTAATATGCCTTAGTGAAATGATAAAAAACAGTCCCACCAACATAAAGCCGAATAGTAAAACAAAGTTCCCCGTTGCAGTATCGCTCTGCGTGTGTGCCGTCATTCGGATGGGGATTTTATGGAATTTAAAAGTTCTTCTATTTCCACACAGAAAAGGTTAAGGCTTTCATTACCCTTTCGTGCTTTCTTTATACCCTTAGCCAAATCTTTTCCTAAATTAGAGTAATTCAAGTTGTTATGAGTCGTGTCAATATACTTCGAGTTCTTTTTTATAGCCCCTATCAAAGATCTTAACTTTTCCTTTGCGTTAATATTCGAGGCAGAGTCGTTACGCTTAGCCACATCATACAACGGAATTAACCAAGCATCAGTTTCTTCAATAGCAATCGCATAAGCAACCTTATCTCTATGACGCTCAGGAATCAATGCTTCTATTTTTTTCTTCACATTATTTCTAAGCTCTTGGCTATATTTTTTCCAATCAGGATGTCCAGTTCGTTGAGGTTCATTCACATCATAATTTCGTTCCCCTCTTTCAGCTGTATCTATGTGAACAATCAAGATTGCTTCATCGTCAATGGCTTCAAAGAAAGAAGCAAGCAATAGCTCATTATTGCACGACTGCAAAACCAATTCCCAATTGCTAAACTTTAAATCCTCCCCATCCGTCTCATCTAAGATTTCTTTAGGACGTATTGCATACATATCACTACCATCAATCCCAGTAATAGCTTTTACTACAGCTTTAATGACAGCAATATCCGCGTATCCTTCTGCTATAATTCCTATTCTCATATATTTCAGAAATTATTAGGAACACCACCTAAAAGCCCATTCATCCACATCTCAGACAATTTCATTCGCATATTCTCCCCATTAGGTAGAGGTTTAGTCTTTATACGTTTAATTTTAGTATACCCCTCATCCGACCTACTAACAACAAAAAGCCTCTGATTGTCATCTTGAAGGTTCATACCATCAAGAAAAGCAGGGTTATGTGTTGTTATAAGAATTTGCTTATCCGCCTTTTCAGTCATTTCCGCAATAAGTTTCATCAGATGTCGGCAAAGTCGAGGATTTAATCCAGTATCAATATTGTCTATTGCAAAAAACGAAGAAGTTTTGTCACTCAACAACAACGTCAGATAAAACAAAATAACCAAAGCCCCCTCATTTGCATTTTCGGCAGAGAACATCGTCATTTTCTTTTGCATAAACTTGTCCTTAAAAAACAAATGCGACTTGCTTCGTCCAAGTTTCAGTCCAACCTGACGCAACATATCATTCTCGTCATAGGCAACAGAATCCATCCACGATATGCACTCACTTGCTTCCTTTGCAATCATTTCTTTTTTCTCTTTCGACATCATGTTAAGCAACACATCAAAATCCTCACCATGCAGTCCTATAGGATACCGAGAAGAAGTCTGTGACAATCCACGCAAAGCATCCAACATAGGCGTATAAATTTCATATCGTGACAACGTCTCAGCAAATTTATTCTGATTAGATATATCATGGTTAACCTCCTTACTTTTGACATCAACAGTCCAAGGAGTCATAACATAGTCTTTATCTTTAGGAGTTATTGTATAAGAGTTTTCATTACCATATCCCGAAAGACATATTTCTATATTGTCAGTTGTTTTCTTCCCATAAAAAGAACTACTCATCAAGTCAGGGCGTGCAATACGCACACCAGCCTGCACCAACTTGTTTAAGTCGATTTCATTTTGGCTATTAGCAGCAATCATAGCAATAGCCTCCAATACATTGCTTTTACCCATGCCATTTGCACCGATAAAAACATTCACCCTTCCCAAATCAATGGTCAGGTCTATAATCGACTTAAAATTCTTTATAGTGAGTTTATTGAACATATCATTCATTTTTATGTTATAGAATAAGGCAAAGCCAATCTTATGCAAAAATATACATTATTTGTGAGAAACTTCCATTTTGTCCCCTTTTTCTTTATTTAAAAAAACAAATACATCGTGTGCCGACACAACTTATGTGGCTATGGGGTTACTTAATACCTAGGTCCAGCACGATTTTATCAGACTTTTGTTATCGAAAATAAGCATATTGCCCCCTCAATAGTCAGACAAAGACACTTCCTGCTGCTGAATGTTCCGGAATTTTTTTATATAGCAATAAATGAGTTGCATCGTTTATAAATTTATTTTGTTGACAGTAAACTTTCACACAATTCCAATATCACAGATTTCAACAAATCCAACAAGTCCACATCCTTTTGAAGCAGGTATTTTATGTTCTTGCTCAACGTAATATCATTCCAATCGTTGGATGGAATAAAACTTCTGATGTTAGAATGGGTATAAGAAGAGCGTATGCTATATAGGCAGTTTGCAATCTTCTTCATTCTAATCTTAACATCCGTCTTTTGCCATTTACCCCAACGTGTATCAATCTCCGCTTTTGTGTAGTCAGTTTTGCGATCGTCTGATAGCACAAGTATTCCGTTGACGAATTTTTCTTGAAGTTCCAGAGAAATTCTTGTTTCAAATACTTCCCTGAAATTCCTTGAAAGACCATAGACTTCATTATGTTTGTCACATAAAGCAAGTACCTCGTCTTTTGCTATCGACTTTTCACTTATTTCGTTCTCTATGAATTTTCTAATCGACACATAATTACTATTTTTAGCCATGCTAGTGTCTATGATTGACACGTAGATATAATAGACAAAAGCCTCAATGTCAAACTCACAACCAGAAAAATCATGTCCATTAAAATGTATATGGTCGTCTCTAAATGTTTTGTTATTCTCTACTCTTATTGTAGGTTTATTGATGCTGATTAGGTATTCTCTAAAATTCAACAAATGGTCTGAGAAATCCAACATTTCCGTTATTCGTCGGATGCGGTCTTTCTTGCCATTGTCCGTACATAGTCTGAAGAGCTGTAATATCTCTGTAGACAACAGACGTTTTATATCAACTTCCAAATTAGGAGTGACGATTTTAGGGGGAATCTTCCACATATAATGAGAAAATATTAAGCATGATTACACTTCCTCTCCAGCAAACTTCACCTTAAATCCCAGCACTGTTGCAAAAATCATTTCGATATCCTTCCCAAAAGAGTAATGACGATAATAATAACAATTCAAACGAACTTTGTCAGGATAAATCACCTTATCGTTATATTCAGTGGCAATCTCCTGCATCGGACGCCTATCGCCCTCAGCTTGTTTCTTAGCTACATATTCCGAAATCATCTCATCCTCCAATCTATACTTCAAAGTAGCAGGACCAGTAATACCAGGACGAAGTTTTAAAACATCACGGTCATCTCCCTCCAGCTTGTCAGCATAACCAGGTACATCAGGACGCGGACCAACAAAACTCATGTTACCAATCAGCACATCCCACAGTTCAGGCAATTCATCAATCTTGTAATGACGCAACTTAGCACCAAAAGGAGTGATACGACTATCTCCAGCAACACTTATTGATGAACCAGAATGTTTTACTGTCATCGAACGGAACTTATGACAAGTAAACAACTTGCCATCCTTACCCACACGTTTTTGGCAAAAGAATGCTGGACCACCAGGCATTTTCTTATGGATTAAAAACGCCACTATGGGGAAAATCCACCAAATCAAAAGCAACCCGCATAGGGATGCAACAATATCAAAGAGTCTTTTAAAAATCATAATCATTTAATCTAAATCCTTATCAAATAAATATCCCCATACACGTCTTCCGCAAAACATAAGGAAGTTAGTGTCAGAAAACAAACGGTATTTCCAACTATTGCGAAACATATTCTTCACCAAGTCAACCCTAACTTGCATATTCGAACATTTGCCATTGTCAGCAGCTTTTCTATAAAGCGTGTCGTTTAGCAAACGTCTATCCGTCTCATCATCCTTAGGGCAGTCAAACGGAACATTTACGCCACATACCCTATTAGCCAATCTGCTCATAGCATATCCAAACGCCAACATTCCATATTCCTTACACATACGCTTCCACTCATCCCAATCCACCTTGTTTGCATAAGTCTTCAGTACCATAGCCCAGTCGCATATATGTTTCAATACAATACCATCCTCAAAGAAATGCTCTTGAGCATGAGCCAAGATATATACAGCGTTAAACATATCAGATGGCACCTGAAGATAAGAGTCACCAATATATTCATCAACCTTAGTCTCCATCTGCTCCCGTAACCATTTTTCAAAACGCTTAGCCTTTTTAGAACCCTTAATAGGCAACAGATACTGATGATTCTCAACCGTCAGACCATTAAAACAAAATTTAGAGTTTTTATAGTAGCTTCTGTCAACTTTTATTCCCTGACTTTCTACAATAACATTGCCTTCCTCTCCCCCCCATACATGTTCGCATATCAGAAAGCAATCCATGTCGCATGAGTATCTGGCACTTGGTCTTGGATACATATTAGCCAGAACAAACCCCTTCATTACATAAGTACTCAACCCTTCATCATGCCATAGTTTAGCCAAGGATGTTGCTGATAACCATTGTGCGTTATACATCTGTTCTTGCTTCATGGCAGAAGCTATCCATTGCATTTTTACGGGATAAGGAATCACATTATTAAGATGTAGTCTTTGCAGGCCATCCAAACAGATAGCTGCAACACCTTGCATCATAGCAGTTCTACATACATATTGCCAATCAACATCTTTCGAAAATACACAATCATTCCTCTCATCCAATCCAGCTGTAACAAGCTTAAAAAGAATCTCCTCAATGTTTTCCATTTTCCGCAACGAAGTTTTTCACATAGTGCAGTTTCTTATACACTCCACATACCAAGTTTATTCCAGTCCAAAACATACTTGCTACAGCATTCATGCCCATAGCCTCATGCCATAGCTTATAATGCCAAAGTATCATTGTACCATATCCATGAGTAGACACGCTTCCCTTTCTACCACGTCTGTATCTTGCAAGACACTCGTCTAGCAGATAGCAGTCGGCCTTTTTAATCACCTTAAGCCACATAGCATAGTCGTTATTTTTCTTGATATCGGCAATTTGCAACAATCCTACATGATCTCTGTCATACATCACCGTCAAGCATCCCGGCCAACAGAAACTGAACATACCCAACTTCGTCACATGCTTAGGACCAGTAAGTCTTACACCTGTAATATTCGAGTCTTCA
>OIZP01001346.1_pt1 | contig 12801 bp, 8 predicted proteins | sample 1588531 | NCBI WGS metagenome assembly OIZP01 (sample SAMN03283283) | human gut metagenome | biome: human-associated habitat; material: feces | host: Homo sapiens | place: Peru | collected 2012 | reverse complement strand
TGCAGTTCATCAGAATGATGACTGCGTGGTATTAGATTAACATGAGAATTCTATTGTTGCAAGCTGAATTTTTTAATGCCCTGATATTTTTTTGTAATCTCAAAACAGCTGTTCTATATAGCATATTTCTCTGCTTACAGTAGATTGTTTTCATTCTTTCTTTTTCTGCCTTACGGAATATCATTTTGCCCACCTCTTTACTCATGCAGTTCCAGCGGCAGTCCGTCCGGGTCATGGAAGAAAGTCATCTTCTTTCCGGTATAATCGTCAATCCGAATCGGCTCACATTCAATACCGACTTCTGCCAACTCATTCACCGTCTGCTCCACGCTATCAACACAGAACGCAAGATGACGCAGACCACAGGCCTCCGGCCGGTTTACACGCTTCGGCGGGTTTTCCTCAGCAAAAATCTCCAGTTCCGTGTGTTCATTAACACGAAGATCCAGCTTCCAGTCCTTGCGCTCCGGGCGATAGTTTTCTCTGATGACAGAGAAACCCAGCTTGTTTACATAGAAATCCTTAGCTGCTTCGTAGTCAGATACGATGATCGCAATATGATGTATTTTTGATAAATTCATTTTTCTCACGCTCCATTTCTTTTATTTCCATCACAAACTATATGGCGACCTTCAAAAAAGACCGTGTTGTTAACTTCCAGTATTTTTACGACTCGTTTTAAAGATATACCGATTTATTAATCAAATGGTAACTCCTCCGTGTCCTGTATAGCCTTCTCCACATAGTCTTCAGCTTCTACAAGAAGGCCCTTTGTTTCTAAAAATTTTTCCATATGCACTCAGCACAACTTTTTGTGTTTTTTGACACTGCATGATCCAATCGGTATATCTTATCCAGTTGTCTTATCATTTCGATTTTCTCAAGTTCCCTAATTGCTGCCGAAACAGTTGGAAGTTAACAAATATCCTCATCAAATGCCTGCCGAACTGCATCCTCATCATACATTGCCACAATCTGTTTCTCTTTCAGCTTTTTCTTAAGTTCCTTTTTCGATAATCCCGTCAGTATCCTAACATCATCAAACGTCAGATAACTCTTAGGCTCTCCAAAGCTCATCATTGCTTCATCTGGAGGATCAACCGGGGACTCTTCCTCCGGATGATCCTCTAGATGAAAGACAATATAAAATCTCTGTGTACTCTTCAGATAACCGCATAGCCTCTGGTAAATATAAGTGATAGATCGTGCATAATCTTCATTTGGATTATATTGAAGTGCATAGTAATTAATCTCACCTTCGTCATCCGTCACAATATTTCCCCCCACAATTTCATCTTTCAATTTGAAATATGCCAGATTAATCGACTCTTCATCTGTCAGATCTGCATCTGATCCCACCTGCATGATTCCTACTGTTGTATGTCTTCCCGACCGTACTTTAATTCTCTCCAGTTTTCTTTTAAATTTGCCTCTGTTATAATTTTCAAAAATCATGATTGAAAAAAGCAAAATCCAGATCCGGTTATCGTTTTCCGTAATCTGAATAATATCTTTATACTTCTTGTAAAAATAATTAAATCGATTACTGATATATTTGTCCAGTCTTGATTCACTCACGACCTTTTTCTGTGTATACACTTTATCAAGAAAAACGGTCATAAATTTGTATACCACAGCAATTACAACGAGCCAGAATTCACTCACAAGTTCAGAAGCCGGTATAAATACTTTTTCCGGTTCACAGAGAAAATACTTCATCAGAAAACAGGCTGCTCCGATTCCCAATACCGCATTAAAAAGTTCATATCGCACATTATACAATTCTCTTCTGTTCAGTAAAATGCAAATAAGAAATGCGCGATACACATAATATGCTACCACGTAAACAATCAAGAATTTTCTGCCAAAGGCTAATTCCTTCACATGATAGCAAAACATTGACAGAAAGATCAAAACGATATTCGGAATCAAGATATTCATTAAAATATTTGTTGACATTCCTTTGTCCTGATCCGCGCGAAATGTAAATACCGCATACGGTCTTCCACTATTGGTGACACTGTGTAATACACTTCCACACCAGGAAATAGTATGTACGGTAATGGCAGCAAGGATAAGCAGGAATAGCAGGAAAAGCCAGTCTTTGGGATTGTATGAAAATATTGATGTTAAAATGGTGTTTATCATTTGTGTATGCCTTTTTCCGTAAAGTTTATAAGAACTTTACCATATTAATATATAAAATTTCTAAGATTCAAAAATTATTTTGTTTAAAAGTAAAAGCTTCTGTGGCACCAAATAATCGGCTCATATTCATCATCTACTTTTACTGCCAAAGAACACAATGTGGTAAATGTCTCCGCATCTTCCCGATCCATTTGTGCTAATATATATATTAATTTTTTTTGGAATAGTCACTCTAAAATAGTGTAACGCCTGTTGCACTATTTAGCCTATTTCTTCCTCAAATACTTTCTGTTCTTTGTACTTCCAATCGGTTCAATATACTCATTAAGTTGCTTTAATATCGCTTTTGTTCTTGTTTCCTTCAAATCAAGTAATTCACAAAATTCCTGCAAACTATACTCTTTGTCAAACTCCATAAAGCCAAGTATTTTATCATACTGTGCCTAAGTTTTTTCGTCGCTTTTTTATCGCCACTTTTTTTCTTAAATTCCAATGTCAAAATGGTTCGATCTGGGCCAAACCTCTCTTCAATAACTGGCTCAACCCATCCTTCATCTTCCCAAACATTAAAAATATTAGGCACGCCGCTGCCTGCACGTTCACCGATATTAATCAGATTGAACATCTTCATCAATGCTTTGTTTCTAGGATCCGAGTTGTAGACTCTAAAATAAAAACCATAAATGTTACCAGACCATTCTCCTGAGCTAAATTGCAGGCGATCCGTCCATCTTATTGTAGGATCAAGCATTTCTCTGTAATCCAAAAAATATTCAGGAAAATATCTCACAATATTAAATTCATCGCCAAACATTAGCATTCCTGCGGCCGTTGGGTGCAATTGCTTGTCCTCTCGTGATATAGCCGCAGCTCCAATACTACGCAAATATTCTGCATCATCCAATCTTTCAAATGGATGACCTGCTTTTAATGTTCTATACCTATTCCGATATCCCTGTATTGTTTCTGCATTTAGCTCCGACAATTCCGCATCATCCAGAATTTCCATATCCATAGTATTCTCTGTCTGATCACGTAGTATTGCCTTAATCTGCAGTCTTGTACATTTGTAATCACCAGCATTTGACCTACGATAAGTCTGGTTAAACATATCATTATTAATGTATACCAGTTTTCTCACTCCGTTTCGCCATAGGAACAGTAATAACGCTAATAATATCTTCGCCCACATCATAGGTTTGTACATCAGATTCTGTAAGTAGATTTATATTTATTATTGTCCCATTTACATATATAGATTTCTACAAATAACAGCAACCTCTTCATCTTTTATCATTCGTTGTAATAAGCCTACCTTCTCCTTTATCTTGGCTTTATGTCTTAAGTATTTTATTCCCTGAGTATACTCATATAAAGATTCAAGAAAGTCAATTTGTTTTTGGTATGCAGGAACTAAGCTGTCTCCTCCACTCCAATGATTCGGCACAAGCATAAGATTTTCAAACATACTATAATCAGCGTTACATTCTAAAAATGTTTTTATACCCAACCTTCTCAAATTCTCATTCAGTTCAGATAACATCTCAAAAATCACACTTATCTGTTCCTTCATTGCATTATCTGAGACAATGTGCTCTATCCAATTTCTTTTATGCTGTTCCACAATCTCACTATCTTTAACTCTTGCAAATACATGACTAAATTTATATCTTATTAAACTTTTATATTCTCTTTTATCTATAGCGTAATAGAGTATACCATCAAAATATTTTATATAGTCATCTGTCTTCCACAATGCTTCATATATATGATAATCGTGATCTCTATGCTTTTCTGCTGCCTTCCAAAACAACTCTGCATATTTTTGTAACCATGACTCTCCCAATATTAGAAACTCTAACAAAAATACTCCTGAATAATCTGTAAACTGTCCTCTTTCAAACATATAAAAGTAAATTTCTTGTAATAAATTGATATTATCATTAAAAAGCAACAGCAATTCATTTGGCGAATAGATTTTATCATTGAATAAACTTTCCAAGTATGTCTCTGCAATAAAACTATTATAATGCCTTTTCTCATATATAATACCGCACACTACTGGATAAATATTTGAATCTATAACCATAAATTTATCCAACATTCTAAGATCACGAAATGATGGTGATGTAATAGATTTATCTAAATCACCTCTTAAATATCCTAAAAGTTCCTCTATATATTCAGCATTTACTTTTTCTTTCGGCAATGTTTCAAAAAATGAAAACATCCATTCATCTTTCTGTGGAAATGTAGATTCCTTGATATAAAGTAGCAACGCTCTTGAGTCAGCAAGTTTATTTAGTTTTTCTAGTATGCTCCATGGACGTACATTCATATTAGTTCCATGCTCTATATATGCTTTCAAAAATTCTTGAAGTTCATCTACGTCCATTTGATTCACAATCTGTTGAATACCTTGATTTATAGTAAATGTATCCCTATCAAGCAATTTATCCGATAATAAATCATTTACACTTTTAACCCAATTTTTTATATCTTCTTTTTTTAGTTGTTTTCCATACTCAGCAAGTTTTTCTTCTCTTTGTTTCTCATAATCCTCATACTCCAACTCAGATGCGACAAAGTCATTTTCCAATAGTCGATACATCATCCACTGATTTCCAGAAAACTTCGTTCCCCATGCTCTGTCATACTTTATATTCATTGCATCTGCATTTTTTAGTAATCTTCTTAACACTTTAAGAAAGCTAATCCGATCACTGTTTAAAGTCTCTAAAACTTTCTCAACGTATTCTACTTCTCCTTTTACCACATCACAATCAGGATCTCCTTGAATATTTCTCGAATATTCATCCATTATGGCAAATATCTTCGGAAGCCATTTTTTGTTTGTTGATAAACTTATCAAAATCTTCCAACAAATTGATCTAAATTCTTTAAGTCCATTGGAATATGTAAGTTCAAGATGATAACACATCATTTTGTTTCCACGTCCTATTTCTGTTGGTTGAAAAGAAAACGCCAGTGCATACTTTACCCAATACAGCCCTATTGCCTCAGCAATATCACTTCCTCTAGATATCATATCTAACAAACTTTTACTTACTTCTATCTGTGTATAATATCCGAATTTGTTCGAATCAATGTCTACTCCATAATAATTTTCCAGCCACTTCTGCCCAAATGCAAATGTCTTTTTATTTTTGGAACAATATATTATTAAAAGTTCCATAACGTAACTCATATATTCACTATATTGGTAGCCCGTTAAGTAACTAAGTACATCCGCATCTACACAATAAGTATTTCGTTCAATATCTGTACTTTCCGGCAAAAACTTTTCTTCTTTTATCTGTTCAATTGTTTCATTCGCCTGTAAAAATGCCTCTTCCGGGTTAAATATATGAAAATCTTTTGCAAAGTCCGTATAACATCTATCTTTTGTATTTTTATAAGTATTCCACACAGCCAATATCTCTTGTTTGCAATACTGTTTTGTATTTTCATTTTCAAATATCTTCAAAATCGTATTTATTGATTTAATCAAACCGCTTCGAAAATTCTTATATCCAATATTAATAATACCTGACAATGAAACTAATTTTTTCTCAAAGAAAACATAATAAAGCATATAATTAGCCAAACATTGATCAGACAATGTAGCTACTTGATTTAATTGAACCTCTACAACCTCCATTTGAGCAAGTTCGTAAATCTTTTTTTGAAAATCTTCATTCGATATTCCGTAATTATTCAACACTTCTTGTAATACTGATATTTTTGATAATACAACAGCGTTAATTACCGAAAGCACCCCTGCTGTAAAACATAAATCTCTATCAGTTCCTAAAGTACTATCTATATATTTTGAGTAATATGTTTCATACAATTGAGATACATCTTTTATTGCTATCAAGTTTTGTTTTTCTATGGCCAATTTACCTGCCATATAAGCAATACGTGGATTTCCCTCTGAAATTCGGATTATTTGTTCTACATAGTCTTCATTTCTAATTTCAAGATTCTTGTCAATAAAACCTTTAATTTCATCATCCGAAAATGGCTCAATTTCCATAATTTTAGGTTCTGCAACTTCATTTATATCCATTATTAATTTTGATTTAGCATAATTTCTAACAGTGACTATAATTTTTAACTCATTTTCCAAACCTGCCTTGTTTACTCGTTCTAAAATCAAATTTAATTGCGCCAACTCATTTGCATCATCAACAAAGAAAATATACTTTCTTTGATCTTCTGTAGCCGAACACAAATCATCATAAATTCCTAAGTTATTATTTTTAACACATAAAATCTTGTATTCATCAGACCAATCAGTTTGCTTCAATATCTCCAATGCTAATCTAGTCTTACCCACCCCTGCTTTTCCAGTGATAACCACTACCGGATTGTCCTTTAATGCCTGCTCAATTTCTTTAATTTCATTTTCCCTATATAAAAAAATGGTATTAAGGGGAGCTGCCATTTGGTTTGAATCATATTTAAACACAAAATCATCTATATCCATTATCTGGTTCGTGTCAATGTTCAATCCCAAATAATCTTTGGCTAAATTTCGATAATGGTTATGCACTTGTTCTGCCAGCTCATCTATTCCCAAAATTGACAATTTTATTCCTTTTGAGTTACAGAATTCGTGAAGTTTATTATCATCTCCTGCACTCAAATTTGAAGACGTATGACAACATACAATTTCTTCAATCTGTGAAACATCTAATCCAGTTTTAGAAGTATCTAAGCACTTTTCAATATCTTCTTTTAATTTTGAAAATATGCACGTCTGTTGAATTGTATAAGCTACAAATACATACCTACCATTTTCTTTTCTAAAATATGTATCTGGGTTACCAATTGTTGTATTACCGGTTCCAGCTTTCATCCCCAATCCATGAATAGCACCATAACCCATCTTTGACAATAATGTATCGCAAAATTCTTGAAATGGAGCTGGCGCTAATTCTAGTATTTTTACTTTTATATCCGTTATACTTGCCACTTTGTCACCTCCAAATACCTTCTTTATCATATAAAGTCTTTTTATCTGCTTTCTTACACGTTCCTCTTATGTTTATCCATTTAGGAAAAATAGCAATAAGATGGACACTATTTTTCCTTTATCTGTTTTTAATTCAATTCCAGGCAAAAAATCCACTAAATCTTTTACTTTGCCTGACTCTACAACTCCATTTTCTCCATTATGAACCTCATGTTATCATTTTCTCCTCCATTTCTTTTTCAAAACTTTTATCAGGCTCGCATCTCTTCAATCAACCTTCCAATATTACTTCCAACAGAACTCTCCAATCCCTTAATATCCTCACAGAATTTTTTCTCATTCTGTATCCGCTTTATCAATATTTTTGACTAATTCTTCTGCCTGATAAGAACTCTTTTTATATCTCGGATAAATTCTGTGAAGTTCCTGCTCTGCATATCTTCTCTTTACTGTAATTTTGGGATTCTCCAGCAATTTATCTGTATCAAGTTCAAACACTTCATCAAAGTGTAATAGCAACCAAAATTCAAAACATGGATTTGTAATACACAATTGGAATCCCTTTTCCTTACATTTATCTACCACATATCCATATTGGTCATTTCCAGGTAAAGCTGAAAAGCTATCTTTATCACGGTCAACAATCAAGCAAATCTGATCAAACCCCTCTGCGTAAGTCAATCCACCATCTCTGATAATGTCTGAAATGCCTGAAATAACATGCCCAATATCATATTCCTTCGTCAAAAGTTCTAATATCGCATTACAGTCCGCTTCTATATTTTCCACTTCCGCTTGCAACATTTTTTTCAAATCTTCAGCACAAATACGAACCATTGTATTCCAAATACTTTTTGCCAGTACTTTGCTCGTGGTGATAACTTTTGTCTCATAAAAATAATCCATCATACGGTTCAACAATGTTTCGTAAGATATTCGCTCTGCCTTACTTTCTTCCAAATTCTCAATAATTCTATCCAGAATTTTCTTTGGATTACTCCATCCTTCTTCACTATAACTTCTGATAATCGGAATTAGTTCAATCAGCGGATTGATTCCTATATTTTCACGCATTGAATTAACTGCATCAAAATATATTAACTCTGTATCTGAACCTTCATATACAAGAAAATATTTTTCAACGCCTCATCCGATTTTAAAACTTTGGTACGCTCTGCGAATGTTCGACTTTCTCTCATGCACTACACCTCTTCTTTAATAGGAAATACAGTACTGAATACCGGAACACCTCCATAACGACCTTCTAAATATGCCTTGTCAATCTTTTGGTCAAATCTTGCATTATACTCTTCCAGTGAATATATATCACTTTCTCCAGTTTTTCTTTTATTCACAAACCAAATCTCATCACGCCGCAATAAATCAAAATCCAACAACCTTGACTCATGTGTGGTTACAATCAACTGAATATCTTTTTGTTCAGCCAACTGTAAAAATGTATCCACAAATTTATATGTCAGGCTTGGATGCAGACATCTGTCTAATTCATCTATAACATATGTTTTCCCTTTTCTAGACAGCAATACCTCTAGCAAGTCTAATATTCTTACCGTACCATCTGATTCTTCTGATAAGTTAAACAAAATATTTTCTTTTCCATGAGAAAACTTAATAGTCCTGCAAGTAATATTATCATCTTTATCTATATCCACAATGAAGAAGTCTCGATTGCTTCTCATAATAATTCCAAAACTCTTCGCTTTTTCATTGCTTTTCTGTTCTATTGTTTTTTTCTCAATGTTTGCAACTAAATCATCACGTATTTCTTTAGGTAAATGTCCCAATACTTTTTCAATTGGAACCTTCACCATTTTGAAACCTGTGATACCTGTTCCAAATGCTGAAATGATTCTACAAACTTCTTCCACATTTTCTGTGTCAGCCATGTACGAATAATCTGAAATAGGACGATCTGGATAATTAATGTCTAGTCCCATTCTTATCCACTGGTAAACATCCTGAAACACTGCCGCATCTTTATATTGTTGATATAAAGTTTTCTTATTTTGATTCATAATTGATAACAATAAGACACTGCTGTCTTCCTGAATATCTTCAGCATACACATCTAACTTATCAATTAACCCTTTTGTTTTCACTGAATTGCCAAATTTATAAATACCTTTCCGGATATCTCTGCTAAAAATCAGATTTTCCTTATTATCCGCAGTAAGTTCTACAAGCCATTCTGAAATAAATTCGCTTTGATTCAAAATCAGTTCAAAACCATAAGCATAGTACTTTTCTCCGAGCATAATTTCCATTTCAAAATAGCTTTCTTTTTCTTTATTATCCTCACTTATCTTACAGTATTTATCAGTATGTCCTTCCGGCAATCCCAATAAAACTATACGCTGCATAAACTCCATTGCCTTTACCAAATTGGATTTTCCCGCTGCATTAGCACCATAAACTGCAGCAAACTTCAACATTTTTACTTTACCATTATCATATATGTGTTCTCTTTTACTTCTTACTTTTCCAGCAATCATAGAAAACTCTTCTGTTTTACCATCTTCTCTCTCTGAAAAGGACAAAAAATTTTTCACATTAAAACGTATCAGCATTTTTCACACCTCCAATATTCTTATATTTATTGTATGTGATTTTTTCACTTTTATCAACACTCATATTCATTATTTGTATATTTTTTTATATTTAAAAGTGGATAAATCGTTTTTTATTTTCCCACGTAGTCCTATGTCAAGAAAAAGCACAAATTAAATTGTGAACTTCCAAAAAAGTACCCTAAGCAGTGCTCCGGTTATTCGCCAGAGCCATTTTTTATGAATTTCAAACTCGACAAAAGTCTGTCCACCACGCTTTTTTCTCACTAATTTTCCCGGAACATCTGGAATCTGAACCTTAAATTTTAGAAACATTTCTATAAAAAAATCCGGTATATTTCAAGTACTATGACTTAAAAACACCGGATTTTCGACATCTTTTCAGATTTGAACTCTACGGAAAAGGATTTAGGGTACATTATTGGGGAAGTTCACATTCCTAAATTTCGGTCTTAGGAAGCATTACACTATTAAATGCTGCTTTCAGTTCATCAATCGTAGGAGACTCAGAAACCATATTCTCTGTAATGATTTTGCAAACCTCCTGCAATGCTCTCTGTTGTTCAACGCTAAATTTATCCAATTCAATAACCGTCTCAAAAATGCACTTCTTAACCTTTTCATTTTCTAACGGATGTTGACCAGGATGGAAAAATATAACGTCAGTATTATGAACATCAATTTCCAGACCAAACTCTGAAAAATTCATCCACTCAAAATTATCTACAATTCTATTTGCTTCATCCAACAGTAAGCATTCTTTTAACGGAACAGCATTGTCAAATCCAATAAGCAAGCCAATCACAAGATGAATTACACCACCACCTATTTTGCCAAATCCACCAAACCACTCTCTGGCTAAAAGGCTTAAATCAAAATCATCAATATGATCAATTATTTTGTTGATACTATCAATTATGTAGAGAATTCTGACACAGAATATAACATCCATATGGTATTTATGTACCCAGGGAGCATAATGATCAATTGACACCTGATCAGATGTTTTCCTATACAGTTCATAATATTTCTTGCAGCGCAAATAATCGTTCAAAGCAGCACTATAAAAACTGATTCTGAGAGCGATTTCATTGATTACTGGATGTTTCTTGAGCTTGGGCAACATAGCCTCAACCTCATCAAGTATCTGAAGCATCTCGTCTTTTCTTTTAAATTGCAAATGCTCGTCACAATTTATAATATCTGATGCCTCGTCAACCAAAGCAAGTTTTGTCATGATTTCATCTATAAGTAAACCATTCTCATGATAAAGAGCACTTGCATTTTTTAAGTACTCTTCAACAACAGACCACTTATAATTTTGCTTGTTTCTTTTTTGAATACCAGCCAATTCGTAAAAGCAAAAATATCGTTGATAAACAGCCTCCGCTGGCAACGACCTACGGTATCCCTCTAAATCTCTTTCAGCCTCATTTTGCATATATTCCACAGCTCTGACCTTTAGGGAGGTATATCTTTCCACAATATTGCCATGTAAATCCTTAAATAACAGCTCTATATTCTTATAGCTATCATATCTGACAGGCATTGGTAGTTTAGAAAGTAAATCAACATCTCTAGATAATGCCTCAAGAATATATGTCGGATTTAACGCTGATGCCCAAATAATCCTTGCTGTAGTTGCTTCAAATACACATCTATTTAACTCCGGAATGTTACTGTCCTGTACACAATCAAATGCGCTTTGAACCACATCATTCAATTTCTTCCTATCAGCTTTCATTTGTCGAAGCAATTCAAGCCTTGTATTGAATAAATTTATATACTCAACTATATTTTTACAATCAATGTACTCTTTATATTGTTCCAAAATTTCGTCCATCTCTTCCATCGAAATATCCGGATTCAGACGGGTTTTGTTAAAAATATAATCACTATAAAGAACATTCCATAAATACGAACTCTTAATCTTATGCTTTTGACAATAACTAATTGCACGAATAAATGCATCATCCGCATCCTGATACATACCAAGTTGCACATATGCCACTCCACGATTAATCAATATCTGACTTCTAAGTACCTTATCTATATCACCGTTGGATAATGCTTCCGCCTCTTTAATATGATCATATGCTTTCTCTACTTCTCCCATTGCCAAATATTGAATAAAACGAATAAAATGATAAAACGCCTTTTGACCCCTGTCCCCATTTTCGTAAATTTGTAATTCCTGCTCATTAGCATGAAAACAGCCTAATTTCGCACGTAAAAAAATCCTGTACCTGTTGTATTTATCCAACTGCTTTTTAGTCATAACAGATGTCTTCAAATCGTATGTCAAATTCCATGCCTCGACAAAGTTCGCATCAAATCTCTCCTCGTCAGAAAAATTTATTACTCGTCTTAAGGTATGTGAAATACTGATGTAATATCCTATTGCATATAGTATTGTACCAACTAATATGATAGCCATCACAAAGAGTATTATCCTGCTTTTTATCACATTGCAAAGTACATAAGTAACAAATACATCAACATATATACAAATCATAGAATACAAAATATACTTCGGTAATTTATACACTTTATAGCATTTATAAGTTCCCATTACCACAAACAGAAGAAACAGTATGGGAATATAATACCTTGTATTTGAAAATATTGAATCAATAATTTTTGTAAAAACACTAATCATCCAACTCACCTGTCTCTATATCAAACATATTTTCGATATTATCTAATATCTAGTATAGCGGATTCATCTTTAAAATACAATTGATTGTAACTGTTCAGAACCCTAATCACGTTCGTTGACAGTTTTTGTGCAAAACAGAGAATCAAAAAAATCTTTTCGTCTCTAATTTGCTGTTACTCTGTGGATAAAAGTGATTTTTTTATTTGTTTATCTATCTTCAATCATCTGTGGAAATTTAATTAACGTTATTTTGCACATAGTTCCCCAAGTAATATGAGATTACTCACAAAGTCCTTCGCTTTCAATCACTTTCACAACGCTGTCTACGTATTTCTCGCAGATTTCATCAGAAGCTGCTTCTACCATAACACGGATCACCGGCTCTGTTCCACTCTCGCGAACAAGAATACGTCCGTCTGTTCAAA